>OLGB01000063.1_pt1 | contig 148039 bp, 138 predicted proteins | sample 1605691 | NCBI WGS metagenome assembly OLGB01 (sample SAMEA3888925, study PRJEB22519) | human gut metagenome | biome: human gut; feature: human-associated habitat; material: faeces | place: Denmark | collected 2010 | reverse complement strand
GACGTGGATAAGCTTGCTGACGTCCGTCGGTAAGCTTTGCGACGGTCGTGAAAAAGACAAGATATAATATGCTTTCGATTAGAAATAAATAACCTCCGGGGTAGTTGCAACTAGCCTTTCTGATAAAGATAAGGGACATAAACACAAAAAGGCCGCCTCTTTGGGAGGCAGCCCTTCAGTCTATTACATCTGATTCTGTAAGTGTCAGAATTATTTTTTGTACGTCTTATAGCCATAAACAGCCAGATCGCCCAATTCTTCCTCGATACGAAGCAACTGATTGTACTTAGCCATACGATCCGAACGGCTTAAGGAACCAGTTTTGATCTGTCCTGAATTAGTAGCTACAGCGATATCGGCAATCGTTGCATCTTCCGTTTCACCGGAACGGTGCGACGTCACTGAAGTATAGCCGTTACGGTGAGCCATTTCAATAGCATCCAGTGTTTCACTTAATGTTCCGATTTGATTTACTTTAATCAGGATAGAGTTGGCACAGCCTTCTTCGATACCTTTCTTCAGGAATTCAACATTAGTTACAAACAAGTCGTCACCAACCAACTGAACACGGTCACCTAAAGCTTTGGTAAGATGCTTCCATCCTTCCCAGTCGTTTTCATCCATACCGTCTTCGATAGAGTCGATCGGATATTTGTTAACCAAATCCAACAGGTAAGCCACCTGTTCGGCAGCAGTCCGTTTGGCACCGTGGGCACCTTCAAACTTCGAATAATCGTAGATACCCTTCTTATCGTAAAACTCGGAAGCAGCACAGTCCATAGCGATTGTCACATCTTTACCCGGTTCGTATCCGGCAGCTTTAATAGCGGCCATAATAGAACCCAAAGCATCTTCCGTACCGTTGAGAGCCGGAGCAAAACCACCTTCGTCACCAACTGCCGTACTCAGACCGCGGTCGTGCAACACCTTCTTCAAGGCATGGAATACTTCTGCTCCCATACGCAAGCCTTCACGGAAACTCTTTGCACCTACCGGGCGAATCATAAATTCCTGAAATGCTATCGGAGCATCACTATGCGAACCGCCATTGATAATATTCATCATCGGAACAGGCAATACATACGTATTTGTTCCGCCTATATAACGATATAACGGTAAATCGAGATAACTGGCAGCTGCTTTAGCTACGGCCAGCGAAACGCCTAACATGGCATTGGCACCGAGTTTCGACTTTGTCTTTGTTCCGTCCAACTGAAGCAGTTTATGGTCGATTACACGTTGGTTCAATGCACTCATTCCGATGATAGCCGGTGCAATTACATTGTTAACATTATCCACAGCTTTCAGTACACCTTTGCCTCCGTAGCGTTTTTTATCACCGTCACGCAGTTCTATTGCTTCATTTTCACCAGTAGAAGCACCGGATGGAACGGCAGCACGACCAAAAGCGCCGCATTCAAGAAGCACATCTACCTCTACTGTCGGGTTACCACGGGAATCAAGAATCTCTCTACCTATTACTTTTTCAATTTTCATAACCTAAATATTTAGTATTCTGTATTTTTTTCACTCAGTACAAATATAACAAACGGTTCACTAAGATTGTTGCCAAACCCTTATAAAGATTTTCGATGAATAAATAGAGGACTGCCTTTTTGAATACTATACTTTATCTATATTTATCCCCCGAATCAACAGGCATTTTTTCTTAAAAAGTTACAACCTTTTGCATTAACAAAATGTTTTAACATAAAAAGTTTATTGTCGAATCATGAAGAAAGTTCTGTCCATATTAACACTCCTTATCCTGATCTTTACAGGGCAGGAGATTGCGTTTAATATCGACAACGAAGAGATGATTCAACCATGTAACCTTAATGGCGAAGAAAAGAGCCTCTCCTACGATAATAAATTAAAACAGTTTGAATTAGGGAAAATCCCTCTTGAGTCTCTTGATATAACTGCACGTACCAAACCGGCTTTCGATAACTACGAACGGCTATTCAAATTATCGAACAGCAATAAGAGTCTTCTTCTCTTGAAGTTGAAAGAGCAGACCTCACAATATAAAATATCGGAGACACTATCTATTATCCATACAATAAACTACCTCTCGCTTCGCAAATGCGGAAATCAATGGATCTACGTTTTGCGAAAACTCATTATTTGATATTATTATAAGACATTTATAATTGTTGATTATGCCTTCGAATACGGCATGATTCGGGTGTGCATTTCCTTTTTTGTACACTAAGACTATTATTTTCTGTTTTTTATCTCTTTAATAATATCAAAATTATGAAAACAAATCAATCTGTTATATCAAAAACATCTAATGGCGTTTCAGCCGGCATCGTCATTATCATTTGCTTTATCCTGGCAGTATGCTTCTTTCATTTCGTACTAGGCAATCCTTCCAACTTCATGGATAATAATCCGGATAATCATCCGCTTCCCGGCAACTATGCTGGTACGATTTATAAGGGAGGTTTCATTGTCCCCGTTGTTATCACTCTTTTACTTACTGTAATCACCTTGAGTGTTGAACGTTTTATTGCCATCAACCGGTCTAAAGGGAAAAAAGCCCTGCTAGGATTTGTACGTACTATAAAAAAAGACCTTGAAGACGGGAATCTGGACGCAGCTCAAAAGGCTTGTAAAGAACAGCAGGGTTCTGTGGCCAATGTGGTTAACGCCGCATTGACCCGTTACGCTGATGTAGAAAACAGGGCGGATCAGACCAAAGAACAAAAGATGGTCATCATACAGAAAGAGATCGAAGAGAGCACGGCACTGGAATTACCGTCTATGGAACAGAACCTGCCGGTTATTGCTACAATCTCGACATTGGGAACTCTGTTCGGGTTGCTTGGAACCGTACTGGGTATGATCCGTTCGTTTGCCGCTCTGGCCAATGCCGGAGCTCCCGACTCGGTAGCATTGTCGACCGGTATTTCCGAAGCTCTGGTCAATACGGCCTTAGGTATCGCTACCGGTGCCATGGCTATTATCTCGTACAACTATTTCACCAGTAAAATAGATAATATCACCTATGCCATCGATGAAATAGGTTTCTCTATCGTACAAACATTTGCAGCTAAACACTGAAACATATGCCTAAGATTATAGTAAAACGAAAAAGCACATTCATCGACATGACGGCGATGAGTGATGTAACGGTGTTACTGCTTACTTTCTTTATGCTGACATCTACCTTCATCCAGAAAGAACCGGTCGTGGTTACTACTCCGGCTTCCGTTTCCGAAATAAAAATACCGGAAACGAATATTCTTTCCATCCTGGTAGATCCGGAAGGGAAAGTATTTATGAGCATGGACAAACAAGAGGATAAGGCAAACGTATTAAAGAAGCTGGGACAAGACTACGGTATTAACTTCAGCGACAAAGAAATATACGAATTTAGCCTTCTTCCTTCCTTCGGTGTTCCTATCCAGAATATGCAGGAATTTCTGAATCTTCCGTCTTCCGAACAAGACCGTCTGACGCAGAATTACGGAATCCCTGCCGATAGCACGAACAACCAATTCAAAGCCTGGGTACAACATGCCCGCGAAGTGAACCGCGACCTGGTGATCGCCATCAAAGCCGACCAACAGACGCCGTATCCTAAAATCAAAAATATAATGAACACATTGCAGGACCTGAGAGAAAACAGATATAATCTCATAACAACTCTCAAGAATGTGCCCGACAATGTTTAAACAACAAGCAGTATGGCAGAAGTAAATACAGATAAAGGAAAAGGCGACGGCAAGAAAGGCAAACAAAAGAAAGTCAATATCCGTGTCGACTTTACGCCGATGGTGGATATGAATATGTTGCTGATCACGTTCTTCATGCTTTGTACTTCGCTGAGTAAGCCGCAGACCATGGAGATCAGCATGCCGTCGAAAGACCATGTCACGGAAGCCGAACAGACAAAAGTGAAAGCCTCTAAAGCCATCACCCTTATATTGGGTGAAGACAGCAAGGTGTACTACTATTTCGGTGAACCGGATTATGAACATGTAGAATCACTGAAAACAACCGATTTTTCTCCTACCGGATTACGTAACATCCTACTGGAACGCAATTCCGACGCTGTACAACAAATATCGGAGTTGAAAGTGAAAAAGCTAAACAAAGATATATCCGAAGATGAGTTTAAAAAGCAGGCTACAGAGATAAAAGGAGGCAAAGATGCCCCGGTCGTACTGATCAAGGCGACCGACGATGCTTCTTATAAAGACCTGGTAGATGCACTCGACGAAATGCAGATATGCAATATTGGTAAATATGCAATCGTCGATATAACCGACGGAGATAAATTTCTGGTCGACAACCTGAAAAGCGGCGGAGAACTCGCTAAACAAATAGCAGAGGCTAATGCCGGCCCTAAAAGAAAATAATTCGTATCACCAATAAAAAAGAACGATCATGATTAATATGAACAATATAAATCTGAATTCACTGGAGTGGTGCGAATTGATCTTCAACGGGAAGAATAAAGACTACGGAGCATACGAGTTGCGTAAAAATTCTTCCGGCAGACATATCCGCGCATTGATCATTGTAGCTATCGGAGCTATTCTGGTCATGACAATCCCGGTTTTGATCAAATCGGTTATTCCCCAGCACGCCAAAGAGCAGGTACTGGAAGTAACGACACTTTCCAACCTGCAAATGGAAACGAAGGTACCGGAAGAAAATCAAATCCGTAATTTAGAGGCTCCACCTCCTCCCGTACTGAAAAGTACAATCAAATTTACCCCTCCTGTTATTAAGGCGGATAAAGATGTAAGGGAGGAAGAGGAAATCAAGACACAGGAAGAACTGACAACCTCAAAACTGGCTATCTCGGTGGCAGACGTAAAAGGTTCCGAAAGTGAAGATGCTATTGACATTGCAGACCTGAAAGACAACAAGGAAGTGATTGAGGAAGAAACCGAACCTTATGTTGCCGTTGAACAAATGCCGCAATTCCCCGGTGGAAACGAGGCTTTACTGAAGTTCATCAGTACACATTTGAGATACCCGGTAATCGCTGCCGAAAATGGCATTCAGGGAACAGTTACCCTCCGCTTCGTTGTAAGCCCAACGGGAGAGATCACGAAAGTGGAAGTCCTTAGACAATTGGATCCGGCTTGCGACAAAGAAGCATTACGCGTTATCAAGTCTCTGCCACAATGGGTTCCGGGGAAACAGAATGGTAAACCGGTACCGGTCTACTTTACAGTTCCGGTACGATTTAAATTGCAATAAGATGGAGATAAAGTGTATAAATATGAAGTTTGTCTGGGGTATATTCATGGTCATGATATACCTCGGCATGACTTTCCTGCTGGTTTTCACTAACTTGTTTAATGAGAATATGTCATTCCCTATGCGAATAACAGTTGGTATTCTGTTCTTCTGTTACACTTTATTCAGAGGTTACAGGCTCATAAAAGACAGCAAACGATGAAAAGTTTATTCTATATAACAGTATGTATAGTTCTGTTGGTTTCTTGCGGAAACAAGAAAACAGAAACTCCGGACGATACACCGACCAGTGGCGTTATCGCTATAGCTTCCGATGGCTGCTTTGCCCCTGTCGTAGAAGAAGAAATCGCCGTTTTCGAAAGTATTTATAAGGAAGCCGGGATTGTTCCTTACTTTTCCGGTGAAACAGAAACTATCAACAGGTTGCTGCGCGATAGTATCCGGCTGGCCATTACTTCACGCCCGCTAACCAAAGAAGAGACGGAATTTATGAACACTAAAAAATTATTCCCCAGAAACATTCAAATAGCAACAGATGCCATTGCATTGATTGTAAATAAACAAAATACAGATTCTCTGATTGGTATCCCTGCATTGAGAGACATACTGACGGGAAAAATAAAAGAATGGAAAGAACTCAGTTCCGATAACCAATCGGGAAGGATCGAAGTTGTATTCGATAACCCTAATTCCGGAACTGTACGCTATGCTATCGATTCAATCTGTAACGGAAAATCATTTTCCGGGGATTTACATGCAATGAAAGAAAACCGGCAAGTAATAAACTATGTATCCCAAAACCGTGGAGCGTTAGGTATCATCGGAGTAAACTGGATCAGTAATCCGTCCGATACAAGCAACATGAGTTTTTCTGAGAATATAAAAGTAATGGCAGTCAGTCCTTACAGGCATGCCACTGCAACAAATAGTTTTAAACCGTATCAGGCCTATATTGCATTGAAAAAGTATCCGATGAGCAGGCCTGTTTATCTGATATTATCAGAACCCCGCATGGGCCTGGCTTCCGGTTTTACAACTTTCATAGCTAGCGACAGGGGACAGCGGATCATTCTTAAATCAGGTATTCTTCCGGCTACACAACCTGTAAGGTTGGTGAATGTCAGAAATCAGTTATAAACCTTATAAATATTTACAGTCATGAAAAAGGATTTATATATAATCATTTTAAGTTTTATCGCTATTGCCGTTTACGCAGATAACCGGCAAGGCATTGACTTTTACAAAGCCGGCGAACCAACCATAGCAAGCCGGCTTTTTGAGAAACAGCTGAACAGTTCTCCTGCCGAGCAGGCTGAAGCTTTATATTATCTGGGAGAAATTGCCTTTGATGAAAATAAAACTTCCGAAGCTTTGGCTAATTACCAAAAAGGATGGACGACATTTCCTGATTATGCCTATAATAAAGTAGGTGAAGGTAAAGTGCTACTCAAAACAGATAAATCTACTGCGCAAAAAGCATTTGATGCAGCAATCAAAATCAATAAAAAAGATGCTTCTGTTTATGTCGCTATTGCTAAAGCCTACTCAATGAACGGAATGGAGGCAGAAGCCCAGGCGGCTCTCGATAATGCAAAGAAATATAATGCTAACGACCCCGCCATTTATTTGTATGAAGGCGATTTACTTATCAGCAAAGATAAACCAGGAGATGCCGCCGGAAGATATGAACAGGCTATCCACTTCGATCCGGCCTGCAAGGAAGCTTATATCAAATATGCAAACGTATATCAGGGAGTCACTCCAACATTATCAATAGAAATGCTTCAGAAAGTAATTTCAAACTATCCGGATTACTTGCCGGCGTACTGCCATTTGGGAAACATCTATTCATTACAAGGGAATTATCCTAAAGCTGTAGCAGCTTATAAAACCTACATGGCAGGAGGTCTTTACTCAACAGACAATCTGGTTCATTATGCCTCTGCTTTGTTCTTCAATAAACAATACGCTGAATCCGGTAAAATAATCAGTGAAGGACAAGCTATTGACCCTGATAACTTTTTATTGAAACGTCTGGCCATCTATAATGATTACGAAAGCAAAGCCTACGAAAAAGGACTGGAAGAAATAGAGACTTTCTTCAATAATCCGGATGCTAAATATATCTGGCAGGACTATTTATATTACGGTCGCCTGCTGAATAAAGCAAAACAATATGATCAGGCAGCAGATGCATTACAGAAAGCTATAAAAGAAAGTTCTTCGCATACAGAAATCTATAAGGACCTTGCTGAAGTTTATAGTAACAGCGAAAATAATGCTGAGGCCATCAAGGCTTATACGCAGTATATAGAGGCGCTGGGAGAAGAATCGGAAGCTGCTGATTACTATCAATTAGGTAAATATTACTATACAGCAGCTGCAAAAGATAGTATTGCAGCACAAAAGTACCTGTTCAAAGCTGATAGCTTATTTGCTATTGTAAAAGAACGTGTACCGGATAGCCACCTTGGTAGCCTATGGCAGGCACGTACACAATCTCAACTGGACCCCGAGACAGAACAGGGTTTAGCCAAACCCTATTACGAGTCTTGCATTCCCATTCTTGAAAAAAACAAAGAGAAATATAGCAATGAATTAACCGAATGTTACCGTTACCTGGGCTACTATTATTACTTGAAACAAGATATGGATAACTCCAAAATTTACTGGAACAAGATTTTATCAATCGATCCATCTAATGCTACAGCGCAGGAAGCTTTAAAAAATATCAAGTAAGTAAACAAATAAATTAATTTGTTTATATACAAAAACAGCCGGCATAAAAATGTCGGCTGTTTTTGTATCGCATATAAGTTACAGAAATTATTCTGCAGCTTTTTCTTCTGTTGCTTCTGCTGCAGGAGCTTCAGCAACCGGAGCAGCTGTTTCAGCAGCTGTAGATTTCTTACGAGAACGTCTTGTTTTCGTAGTTTTCTTAGCTGTAGTATCCTTCAACATGTTTTCGTTGTAATCAACTAATTCAATGAAGCACATAGCAGCGTTGTCACCTAAACGGTTACCAGTCTTAATAATTCTGGTATAACCACCCGGACGATCACCGATCTTCTGAGCTACTTCCTTGAAAAGTTCTGTTACAGCGTTCTTATCCTGTAAAGTACTAAATACCACACGTCTTGAGTGAGTTGTATCCTCTTTGCACTTTGTGATCAGAGGTTCAACAAACTTACGAAGCGCTTTAGCTTTTGCTGTTGTCGTAAAGATTCTCTTATGCTTGATCAAAGAAGAAGCCATATTAGACAGCATTGCTTCACGGTGAGTATTTGTACGACCTAAATGATTGAATTTCTTATTATGTCTCATCGCTTTACTTACTCTTTATCTAATTTATATTTCGTGATATCCATACCGAATGAAAGGTTCAGGCTTTCAAGCAGTTCATCAAGTTCAGTGAGCGACTTCTTACCGAAGTTACGGAATTTCAACAAATCATTCTTGTTGAATTTAACCAGTTCACCCAATGTTTCAACATCTGCAGCTTTCAAGCAATTCAAAGCACGAACGGAAAGGTCCATATCTGCTAGCTTGCTCTTAAGCAACTGGCGCATGTGAAGTACTTCTTCATCGAATTCTTCATTGCCGTCAGTATCTACTGTCTCGATCGCAATCTTTTCATCTGAGAACAACATGAAATGATGTATCAGAATCTTAGCAGCTTCTTTCAACGCTTCCTTCGGATGAATAGAACCATCTGTGGCTATTTCAAGAACCAACTTTTCGTAGTCCGTCTTTTGCTCAACACGGAAGTTCTCGATTGAATACTTAACATTACGTATAGGAGTATAAATAGAGTCGATGGCAATAACGTGAACGTCTGCATTCGGGTCTCTATTTTCATCAGCGGGAACATATCCGCGTCCTTTATTTATTGTTAATTCAATCTGGAAACCAGCGTTCGGATCCAAACGGCAAATAACCAAGTCTGGATTCAATACTTCGAATCCGGTCAGCTGTTTACCTATATCACCGGCTTTGAACACTTCCGAACCCGAAACAGTAATACTTACTTTCTCATTCTCTATGTCGTCTACAATATGCTTGAACCGTACCTGTTTCAGGTTCAAGATAATGTTTGTTACATCTTCAATAACACCGGGAATTGTACCAAATTCATGGTCAACACCTTCGATCTTAATGGATGTAATAGCAAAACCTTCAAGCGACGACAGGAGAATACGGCGCAGAGCATTACCTATAGTAATACCATAGCCGGGTTCCAACGGACGAAATTCAAACTTTCCGAAGAAATTGTCCGCTTCCAACATTAATACTTTATCGGGTTTTTGAAATGCTAATATCGCCATGGAAATCAATTATTATTTAGAATACAATTCTACGATCAACTGCTCTTTAATGTTTTCAGGAATGTCAGTTCTTTCCGGCAGATGCAGTAATTTTCCGCTTAAAGAAGACTGATCCCACTCAATCCAAGGATATTTGCTGTGGTTGAATCCTGATAATGCATCAGCAATCACTTCCAAAGACTTGGATTTCTCTCTAACACCAACGATCTGACCGGCTTTCAAAGAGTAAGAAGGAATGTTTACAACCTTACCATCAACTGTAATGTGACGGTGAGAAACCAACTGACGTGCAGCAGCTCTCGTAGGAGCAATACCCAAACGATAAACTACATTGTCCAAACGACCTTCCAGTAACTGAAGCAGAACTTCACCGGTAATACCCTTTGAACGCTGCGCTTTGTCGAACAGGTTTCTAAATTGTTTTTCCAATACACCATAAGTGTATTTAGCTTTTTGCTTCTCGCGAAGCTGAATTCCGTATTCAGAAGTTTTTCTTTTTCTGGCGTTACCATGTTGTCCGGGAGGATAATTCTTTTTAGAAAGAACTTTATCCGGTCCGAATATAGCCTCACCAAACTTACGGGCAATTCTTGTTTTTGGTCCAGTATATCTTGCCATTTTTTTATTGTTTTAATTTTTCTGTCTGAATCTGGAACCGTGCAGCCGCGATTACAGAGAGGATAAGGTCTTTATGCAATCTATTCACAATTCCGGATTCAATGTTCAAGAAACTATAGTTAATTATACTCTTCTCTTTTTCGGAGGACGACAACCATTGTGAGGCAGCGGAGTAACGTCTACGATTTCAGTTACTTCGATTCCGGCACCGTGGATAGTTCTGATAGCAGACTCACGTCCGTTACCCGGTCCTTTTACGAATACTTTTACTTTTCTCAAACCAAGATCATAAGCTACCTTAGCACAATCTTGTGCTGCCATCTGAGCGGCATACGGAGTGTTCTTTTTAGAACTTCTGAATCCCATCTTACCTGCAGAAGACCAACTGATTACCTGACCTTCACTGTTGGCAAGAGACACAATAATGTTATTGAAAGAAGAATGAATATGAGCTTGACCGTAAGCGTCAACTTTTACGTTTCTCTTCTTTGCTGCGACTGTTTTTTTTGCCATATCAACTCTTATTATTTAGTAGCTTTTTTCTTATTTGCAACAGTTTTCTTCTTACCCTTACGAGTACGAGCATTGTTCTTTGTGCTCTGACCTCTCAAAGGCAAACCAATACGGTGACGAACACCTCTGTAACATCCGATATCCATCAGACGCTTGATGTTTAGTTGAACTTCAGAACGAAGATCACCTTCTACCTTGTACTCAGCACCAATGACTTCACGTACTTTTGCAGCTTGATCATCTGTCCAGTCTTTTACTTTGATATCACGATCAACGCCTGCTTTCTCTAAAATAGATTTTGAAGCACTCCGACCGATACCGTAGATATAAGTCAAAGCGATTTCTCCTCTTTTATTTTGTGGCAAGTCTACACCAACTATTCTTATAGCCATATTACTTACTTAATTATTTTGCAAAAATAATAAATTATCCCTGACGTTGTTTATACTTAGGGTTTTTCTTGTTAATTACGTATAAGCGACCCTTTCTTCTTACAATCTTACATTCAGGTGTACGCTTCTTTAAAGATGCTCTTACTTTCATATCTAGTTATTTTTATTTATATCTAAAAGCAATTCTACCTTTTGATAAATCATACGGAGACATTTCTACTCTAACCTTATCACCAGGAAGAATTTTAATATAATGCATACGCATCTTTCCTGATATGTGGGCAGTAATTTCATGTCCGTTCTCTAATTCCACACGAAACATTGCATTTGACAATGCTTCTACTATAACTCCATCTTGTTCAATAGCTGCTTGTTTAGCCATATAAATCAAATTAAATTGCGTTATTTCCTAGAACTTCTTCTATAAATTCAAATGAAGATAAAATCTGAGGACCATCGGGTCTTATCGCTATACAATGCTCAAAATGAGCAGAACATTTTCTGTCTTTTGTACGCACCGTCCAACCGTCCTTTTCAAAAACGACATTTTTGCTTCCCATATTGATCATAGGTTCAATGCAGATGCACATACCACTACGCAATAAAGCTCCGCAACCATATCTTCCATAATTGGGTACTTCAGGTTCTTCATGCATCTTGCGTCCGATACCATGTCCCACCAGTTCCCTTACAACAGAGTAACCTTTCGATTCACAGTATGTCTGCACCGCATGACTAACATCTCCTACTCGTTTTCCTTCTACAGCTTGTTGAATACCTTGATAAAGAGATTCTTTTGTCGTCTTCAACAAATTCTTCACTTCCGGAGCCACTTCACCTACACAAAAAGTATAAGCTGAATCACCGACAAAGCCATCCAATATGGTACCACAGTCAACTGATATGACATCACCTTCCTTTAAAACTGCTTTTGAGGAAGGAATACCATGTACTACCTGCTCATTTACAGAAGCACATATTGAATTTGGAAAACCACCATACCCTAAAAAAGCTGGGACTGCTCCATTATCCCTAATGAATTCTTCAGCAATCTTATCGAGTTGAAGAGTTGTAACCCCGGGAGCAATATGCTTTGCCAATTCTCCCAGTGTCCGGCCTACCAATTGATTGGCCGAACGCATCAACTCGATTTCTTCATCTGTTTTTAAATAGATCATCCTATTAATAAGCGGCAACTGAGCCTGTACGACCTTTAATTCTTCCTGACTTCAACAAACCGTCATAATGACGCATCAACAAATGACTTTCCACTTGCTGCAATGTATCCAACACTACACCAACCAAAATCAACAAAGATGTTCCTCCAAAGAACTGAGAGAACTCCATACTCACACCAGCGATTCTTGCAAAAGCAGGCATAATAGCTACCAATGCCAAGAAGAATGCACCCGGAAGAGTAATACGATCCATGATTGTATCCAGATAGTCTTTGGTGCTTTTTCCAGGTTTAACACCCGGAATAAACCCATTGTTTCTCTTCAAATCATCAGCCATCTGGGTCGGATTGATCGTGATAGCTGTATAGAAATAAGTAAAGAGGATAATCAATACCGCAAATACAAAGTTATACCAGAAACCGGTATTATCCATAAATGCAGCCCAAAAACCACTTTGATCACCTGTACTGGAGAATCCTACAATAGAAATAGGAATAAACATAATTGCCTGAGCAAAGATGATAGGCATAACGTTTGCAGCATTTACCTTTAAAGGAATATACTGACGAGCGCCACCATATTGTTTGTTACCTATAATTCTCTTAGCGTACTGTACGGGCACTTTACGAGTTCCCTGAACCAATAAAATAGCACCGGCAATAACAAGTAAAAGAAACAGCATTTCAAACAAGAACATAACCAGACCACCAGTTTTTTCACTTGTTCTTGAAATAAATTCCTGGAACAATGAATGCGGTAGACGGGCTATGATACCAATCAAAATGATAAATGAAATACCATTTCCAACACCTTTATCTGTAATTCTTTCACCTAGCCATAAGATAAACATACTTCCTGCAGCCAGAATAATAGTAGAAGATATAGTAAACAGAATACCCGGAGGTAAAGCTGCACCAGCGGCCTTCAACTGAACACTTAAGTTCACCAGATACGTCGGTCCCTGGAATAACAGGATAGCTACTGTGAGGTAGCGAGTCCATTGATTGATCTTTCTACGACCACTCTCCCCTTCTCTCTGTAATTTCTGAAAAGAAGGAACTGCAATGGCTAACAACTGCATAACAATTGAAGCGGAAATATAAGGCATAATACCCAATGCAAAAATAGAAGCATTAGAGAATGCACCACCTGAAAACATATCCAACAGTGCAAGCAATCCGCCTCTTGTCTGCGCCTGTAAAGCGGTTAACGCTTGAGGATCAATACCAGGAAGTACTACATACGTTCCGAAGCGATATATAGCCACCAATAAAAGAGTGGTGAGGATCCGATTTCTCAGATCCTCAATCTTCCAGATATTTTTTATTGTTTCAACTGCTCTCATGACTTAGAGTTTAACAACAGTTCCACCTACGGCCTGGATAGCTGCTTCTGCACTTTTAGAGAAAGCATGAGCTTCAACATCTAATTTAACAGTCAGGCTACCATTACCAAGAATCTTAACCATTTGAGATGATGAAATAAAACCAGCTTCGATCAATTCGTTAACACCTATTTTAGTTAAGTTCTGAGATTCAGCCATTAACTGTAATGTAGCGATATTGATAGCTTTATATTCAACACGATTAATATTCTTGAAACCAAATTTAGGCAAACGTCTCTGAATAGGCATCTGACCGCCTTCAAATCCGATCTTTTTTGAATAACCAGATCTTGACTTTGCTCCTTTATGACCTCTTGTTGAAGTTCCTCCTAATCCTGAACCCGGACCACGGCCGATTCTTTTTCTGGTCTTAGTAGATCCTTCAGCAGGTTTTAAATTTGATAAGTTCATATCTTATAATTTATTTTTTCAACCAATTATTACTTTTCTACTGAAACCAAATGTTTCACTTTCTCAACCATGCCTAAGATAGCCGGAGTAGCTTCATGCTCTACTACACGGTTCAACTTTGTCAGGCCCAGTGCATCAAGTGTTCTTTTTTGGTCTTTCGGGCACTTAATTCTACTCTTAACTTGTTTAATTTTAATAGTCGCCATAATTTTTCCTCCCTAATTAACCTCTAAACACTTTTTCTACAGATACACCTCTGTTCTGAGCTACAATAAACGGACTTCTCAATTCACCCAGCGCAGCAATAGTAGCTTTTACCAAGTTGTGAGGGTTTGATGATCCTTTTGATTTAGCCAAAACGTCAGTAATACCAACACTCTCCAATACAGCACGCATAGCACCACCGGCTTTTACACCAGTACCATGAGATGCCGGTCTGATCAGCACCTGTGCACCACCGAATTTAGCAAGCTGTTCGTGAGGAATAGTACCTTTATGAACAGGAACCTTGATCAAATTCTTTTTAGCAGCTTCTACACCTTTAGCGATAGCTGTCGTTACTTCACCAGCTTTACCTAAGCCCCAACCGATGATACCGTCTTCGTTTCCTACTACGACAATAGCAGCAAAACTAAAAGTACGTCCACCTTTCGTTACTTTAGTTACGCGGTTGATTGCAACTAATCTGTCCTTCAACTCTAAGTCGTTGGTCGATTTAACTCTATTATTAACTCCTGCCATCTTCATTAAAATTTAAGGCCGCCGTTACGTGCAGCATCTGCTAATTCTTTAATTCTACCGTGATACAGATAACCATTACGATCGAAAACAACAGCCTGAATACCAGCTTCCTGAGCGCCTTTAGCGATCAATTCACCAACCTTGGCAGCGATTTCTTTTTTGGGAGCCTTAACATCTAATTTCAAAGATGAAGCAGCAGCCAAAGTTTTACCTGTAGTATCATCTATAACCTGTGCATAGATCTGCTTGTTGCTTCTAAACACAGTAAGGCGTGGACGTTCAGGTGTTCCTGCAACTTTTCCACGTATTCCTCGTTTTATTTTTAATCTTCTTTCTTCCTTCGTTGTCATGATAATTTCAGTTTACGTAGATTACTTACCTGCTGATTTACCAGACTTTCTGCGAATTTCCTCACCCACAAACTTAATACCCTTACCTTTATACGGTTCCGGCATTCTGAATGAACGAATCTTAGCACAAATCTGACCCAGTAATTGTTTATCAGCTGATTCAAGGATAATAAGAGGATTCTTATTTCTCTCAGTCTTCGTTTCAACCTTCACCTCTTTAGGTAACTGCAAATAGATGTTGTGAGTATAACCTAAAGAAAGATCCAACAGCTGTCCTGTGTTAGTAACACGGTAACCAACACCGACCAGTTCCAGTTCTTTTTTGTATCCTTCAGATACACCGATCACCATATTGTTGATCAGAGAACGATACAAACCATGTAATGCACGATGGTTCTTATCATCTGTCGGTCTTGCTAAATGAATAACTCCATCTTCCAGAGTTACATTAATATCAGGATTAACAGCCTGAGTCATTTCGCCCTTAGGACCTTTTACAGTCACCACGCTATCCTTAATCGTAACCGTTACACCGGTCGGCACATGAATTGGTAATTTTCCTATTCTTGACATTCTTCTTTCCTCCTAATTAATAAACATAACATAATACTTCACCACCGATCTTCAGATCGCGGGCTTCTTTGTCTGTCATCACACCCTTAGAAGTCGAAAGAACGGCAATACCTAAACCATTCAATACTCTCGGCATTTCTTTGTAACCAGTGTACTTACGCAAACCTGGAGTAGAAACTCTCTCAAGTTTCTTGATTGCATTCACTTTGTTTACCAGGTCATACTTCAAGGCAATCTTAATTGTTCCCTGAGGACCTTCTTCTACAAACTTAAAATTAAGAATGTAGCCCTTTTCGAAAAGGATCTTAGTGATCTCTTTCTTTAAATTTGACGCCGGCACTTCAACAACTCTGTGCTTCGCTTTAATTGCATTACGCAATCTTGTCAAATAATCTGCAATAGGATCTGTCATATATAAATGAATTAAATTGATCCGGCCACCCGGACAATATTTAAATAAAAAAACTTACCAACTTGCTTTCTTTACACCCGGGATTAAACCATTGGATGCCATTTCACGGAATTGAATACGTGAAATGCCGAACTGGCGTACATACCCTTTCGGACGACCTGTAATTTTGCAACGGTTGTGCAAACGTACAGGAGAAGCATTTTTAGGTAAAGCCTGCAAAGCTTCGTAGTCACCAGCAGCTTTCAGTTCAGCTCTTTTAGCGGCGTATTTAGCTACTAGTTTTGCTCTTTTAACCTCGCGGGCTTTCATTGATTCCTTAGCCATAACTTAGTCTTTTTTTGCATTTTTAAAAGGCAACCCAAATTCTCTCAACAGAGCATACCCTTCTTCATCTGTTTTCGCAGAGGTCACAAAGGTAATATTCATTCCTAATATTTTAGTAATATTATCGATATTTATTTCAGGAAAAATAATTTGTTCCTGAATACCCATGGTATAATTACCTCTACCATCTAACTTACTTTCAATACCTTTAAAGTCACGAATACGCGGAAGAGCGATACGAACTAATCTTTCCAAAAATTCGTACATCTGCTCACGACGCAATGTTACCATCACGCCGATAGGCATTTTTTTACGCAACTTAAAGTTTGAGATATCCTTTTTAGATACTGTCGCAACGGCCTTTTGACCAGTAATTGTAGACAATTCGCTGATTGCGATATCGATGATCTTCTTGTCGGCAGCAGCCATACCCAAACCTTGATTGATTACAATCTTCTTCAATACGGGTACCTGCATTACTGATTTATATCCGAACTCTTTTGTCAAAGCAGGAACAATTCTGTCCTGATATTCTTTTTTAAGACTGGCAGTATTGCTCATTACTTAATTTCCTCCCCTGATTTTTTAGAATAACGAACTAAAGCACCTTCAGCATTTTCTTTACGTCCGATACGTGTCGGTTTACCTGATTTCGGGTCAACCACGTTCAGGTTTGAAATATGAATAGGAGCTTCCTTCTTTTCAATTCCTCCTTGCGGATTCTTTGCATTAGGCTTGGTATGCTTTGATACCATATTAACGCCTTCAACAATAGCACGGTTCTCGTCTACGAGCACCTGTAAAACACGACCTGTTTTACCTTTGTCTTCGCCGGCATTAACAAAAACTATATCGCCTTTTTTGATATGTAATTTACTCATTACCTTAAATTTTACGAATTAAAGTACTTCAGGTGCAAGTGAAACAATTTTCATATTTGTTGCACGAAGTTCTCTGGCAACCGGACCGAAGATACGGCTTCCACGAATATCACCACCGGCATTCAACAATACGCAAGCGTTATCATCGAAACGGATGTATGAACCATCCGGGCGACGGATTTCCTTTTTAGTGCGAACAATGATAGCCTTAGAAACAGCACCCTTCTTCACATCACTTGACGGGATTACACTCTTAATTGCTACTACAATTACATCCCCAACAGAAGCATAACGTTTTCTGGTTCCGCCTAAAACACGGATACATAAACATTCTTTTGCGCCACTGTTATCTGCTACTACTAGTCTTGATTCTTGTTGTATCATGTTACTTAGCTCTTTCGATTATTTGAACTAATCTCCATCTCTTTGTTTTGCTCAAAGGACGAGTTTCCATAATTTTTACGGTATCACCGATATTGCACTCATTCTTTTCGTCGTGAGCATGATATTTCTTCGTTTTGTTAACGAACTTACCATAAATGGGGTGTTTTTCCTTCCATTTAATAGCAACAGTGATGCTTTTATCCATCTTGTTGCTAGTAACCACGCCCGTTCTTTCTTTTCTTAAATTTCTAGTTTCCATCAGGCTCAATTATTTGTTGTTAAGTTCTCTCTGGCGCAATTCTGTTCTCATGCGCGCAATCATCCTGCGTTGTTGTTTAATCTGTGCAGGGTTGTCTGTCGGAGAGATAGTGTGGTTAATAACCTTCTGATCGTAGGCAGCAACCTCAGCATCTACTCTTTCAAGCAATTCTTTTGTGCTTAATTCTCTAATTTCTGCAATCTTCATAACAATTACGCATTTTGATTAGCCATATCATAATCACGTCTCACAACAAATTTCGTTGTTACCGGAAGCTTCTGTGCTGCTAAGCGCAAAGCTTCTTTCGCAATATCAAAGGGAACACCTTCAATTTCGAAAATCAGACGACCTGGAGTAACAGGCGCAACAAAGCCTTCCGGGTTACCTTTACCTTTACCCATACGTACTTCGGCCGGTTTCTTTGTAATAGGTTTATCCGGGAAAATCCGAACCCAAACCTGACCCTGACGTTGCATATAACGAGTTACCGCGATACGGGCAGCTTCAATCTGGCGACCGGTAATCCATTTATTCTCTAACGCTTTTATACCGAACGAACCGAATGCCAGCTGGTTGCCACGTTGAGCTTCACCCTTCATGCGACCTTTCTGCTGTCTTCTGAACTTGGTTTTCTTTGGTTGTAACATCTCTTCTTAATTCTAACGTTTAACGATTAGCTTTTTTTCTCTTGAAGTTCTTATCTCCTCTGTTGCCACCGGCATTGTCATTTCTGCGGCCTGAATCTTTAGAAGCTGTGAATGAAGGAGCAAGATCTCTCTTACCATAAACTTCACCACGGCAGATCCATACCTTGATACCCAGCAAGCCAACTTTCGTCAACGCTTCAGCCAAAGCGTAATCGATATCTGCTCTCAGAGTGTGTAACGGAGTTCTTCCTTCTTTGTACATTTCAGAACGAGCCATTTCAGCACCGTTCAAACGACCAGATACTTGCACTTTAATACCTTCTGCACCCATTCTCATGGTAGAGGCGATAGCCATCTTAATAGCACGACGGTAAGCAATTTTTCCTTCAAGTTGACGAGCAATATTGTTTGCAACAATGACTGCGTCTAATTCGGGTCTTTTTACCTCAAAGATGTTGATCTGAACTTCTTTGTCGGTAATTTTTTTCAACTCTTCTTTCAATTTATCAACTTCCTGACCACCTTTACCGATGATGATGCCCGGACGTGATGTGCAAACTGTTATTGTGATCAACTTAAGCGTACGTTCAATAACGATACGAGATACACTAGCTTTAGCAAGACGAGCATTCAAGTATTTACGGATTTTGCTATCTTCCAGCAAAGTATCTCCGTAATTTTTGCCGCCATACCAATTGGAATCCCAACCACGGATGATTCCTAAACGATTACTAACCGGATTAACTTTTTGTCCCATCTACAATTAATTTTGACTATCGTTTTTACTAAGTGTATCAACAAACAAGGTTACATGGTTCGAACGTTTACGAATTCTGTATCCTCTACCCTGGGGAGCCGGACGCATTCTCTTCAATGTAGTAGCGCAATCAACGCTGATTGAAGAAACAAACAACTCACCAGTTTCTGCTTTACGTTCATTTTTCTGCTCCCAATTGGCAATTGCTGAACGAAGCAATTTTTCTACTCTTGCTGCAGCTTCCTTGTTAGAAAACTTCAAAACACCAAGTGCACGGAATACTTCCATACCACGGATCATGTCTACAACGAGACGCATCTTACGCGGAGAAGTAGGTACGTTACGCAACTTTGCGAAGTACATGGTCTTTTGGGCTTCTTTTCTTGCTTCAGCTGATATTCTTTTTCTAGCACCCATTTTTATTGATTCTTTTTATTTTCAGATTCCTGAATTCCTGTTACTACCGATAATTATTTTTTCTTGTTACCGGCGTGACCACGGAACGTACGAGTTGGTGAAAATTCTCCCAACTTGTGACCTACCATATTTTCGGTTACAAAAACAGGAATAAATTTATTTCCATTATGAACTGCAATAGTATGGCCTACAAAGTCAGGCGAAATCATTGAAGCTCTTGCCCATGTCTTAACTACGGCTTTCTTTCCTGACTCATTCATAGCCAAGACTTTCTTTTCCAGCTTTACGTTAATATACGGGCCTTTTTTTAGTGAACGACTCATAGTTTACTTAATTAATCAGATTATTTCTTTCTTCTTTCAATAATATACTTTGAAGAATGCTTCTTCGGAGCTCTTGTCTTCAAGCCCTTAGCATACAAGCCTGTACGAGATCTTGGATGACCTCCGGAAGCACGACCTTCACCACCACCCATTGGGTGATCAACCGGGTTCATAACAACACCACGGTTGTGAGGACGACGACCTAACCATCTAGAGCGACCGGCTTTACCTGATTTTTCAAGACCATGGTCTGAATTACCTACACTACCAATTGTAGCCTTACATGCAGCAAGAATCTTTCTGGTTTCGCCAGAAGGCATCTTAATAATTGCATAAGCACCTTCTTTAGAAGTCAACTGAGCAAAAGCACCAGCAGAACGTACCATTTTGGCACCCTGTCCGGGACGAAGCTCAATATTATGAATAATAGTACCAACGGGAATATTTGCCATAGGCAAAGTATTACCTACCTCAGGAGCGGCATCGCTACCTGAAACCACTGTCTGGCCAACTTCCAAGCCGTTCGGAGCGATAATATAGCTCTTTGCTCCGTCAGCATAATACAATAAAGCGATGCGAGAAGTACGGTTTGGATCGTACTCGATAGACTTTACTGTTGCAGGAATGCCATCTTTATTTCTCTTGAAGTCGATAATTCTGTACTTTTGTTTGTGACCGCCACCAAGATAACGCATTGTCATCTTACCTGTGTTGTTACGACCACCAGTACTGCTCTTACCTACCACAAGAGACTTCTCTGGTGTACTTGCAGTGATTTTATCAAATGCACCAATAACTTTGTGTCTCTGCCCCGGTGTTGTGGGCTTTAATTTACGTATTCCCATTTCTTTTTTTAGATATTACTAAAGAAATCAATTGTTTCTCCTTCTTTCAACGTTACGATTGCCTTCTTAAAAGCTGCCTGTTTACCATTGATAATACCTGATTTTGTATAACGGCTTTTCTGCTTGCCGGAGTAGTTGATGGTGTTAACATCAACTACAGTTACATTATACATATCCTGTACAGCTTTTTTGATCTCCAACTTGTTGGCATCAGGAGAAACACGAAAACCATAGCGATTAGCCATTTTTTCAGTAATCGCTGTTTGCTTCTCTGTTACTATAGGTTTAATAATAATTCCCATTTCCTTACTCCTTATGCATTAAAAAGTTTTTCTATAACAGCAACAGAACTTTCAGTCAAAACCAAATTAGCTGCATCAAGCACTTTGTATGTGTTTAATTCAGAGGCTGTTATAACATTTGTCTTTTCTAAATTACGAGCCGACAAATATACAAAATTATTTTTCTCCGGTAAAACCATAAGTAACTTTTTATCAGCCACTTTCAGGTTTTTAGCAATTGTTACAAATTCTTTAGTTTTCGGAGCTTCCAGAGCGAAATCTTCTACAACTACAATTGCATTATTTTTAGCTTTATAAGCCAAAGCAGACTTACGAGCCAGACCCTTTACCTTCTTGTTCAATTTGAACTCATAATCTCTCGGTTTCGGACCGAAAACGCGAGCACCACCAACCAATACAGGAGAGTTGATATCACCACGACGGGCTCCACCACCACCTTTCTGACGGATCAGTTTGCGTGTACTACCAGAGATCTCACTTCTTTCTTTCGATTTGTGAGTACCCTGACGCTGGTTTGCCAAATACTGCTTTACATCCAGGTAAATGGCATGATCATTGGGTTCAATGCCGAAGATAGCATCGTTTAAAGTTACCTTTCTTCCGGTATCTTCACCTTTAATATTAAATACGCTCAGTTCCATTACTTTTCAATTAATACGATTGAACCTTTTGCTCCTGGAACAGATCCTTTAACCAATAAAAGATTATGTTCCGGCATTACCTTGATCACTTCCAGGTTCTGAACTGTTACACGTTCATTACCCATCTGTCCGGCCATACGCATGCCCTTGAATACCTTTGCAGGGTATGAGCAAGCACCGATACCACCGGGAGCACGCAAACGGTTATGCTGACCGTGAGTAGTCTGACCTACACCACCGAAACCATGACGTTTTACTACACCCTGGAAACCTTTACCTTTTGATGTACCAACTACATCAACGAAACCTGCATTTTCCAGATAATCCACAGTGATCACATCACCCAGATTGTATGCAGTTTCAAAATTCTTGAACTCGGCCAAGTATCTCTTGGGAGTTACACCGGCTTTCTTGAAGTGGCCCATTTCCGGCTGAGTTGTATGTTTCTCTTTTTTGTCTTCGAAACCCAACTGTACAGCTTCATAGCCATCTTTTTCCAAAGTCTTAATCTGTGTAACAACACAAGGACCCACTTCGATAACAGTGCATGGAAGATTTTTTCCCTCGGCACTGAAAACGGATGTCATTCCGATTTTTTTTCCTAATAATCCTGGCATTTCACTTAATTTTTAAATAACTCACACTTTAATTTCTACTTCAACACCGCTGGGTAATTCCAGCTTCATCAAGGCGTCAACTGTTTTTGCAGTTGAGCTGTAAATGTCTATCAATCTTTTGTAAGATGACAGTTCGAACTGCTCACGAGATTTCTTATTTACGAAAGTAGAGCGGTTCACAGTAAAGATACGTTTGTGTGTAGGCAGAGGAATCGGTCCGCTAACAACAGCACCTGTAGCCTTTACCGTCTTCACGATCTTCTCGGCAGACTTGTCTACCAGAGAATAATCGTAAGACTTTAATTTAATTCTGATCTTTTGGCTCATATTGTTATATATGTTTCTAAATTATTTGATCAAATCAGCACGACCCTGTACTTCTGTCAGTACCTGCTTAGCAATAGAAGAAGATACCTGAGCATAGTGAGAGAACTGCATTGAAGATGTTGCACGACCTGAAGTGATAGTACGCAGTGCAGTAACATAACCGAATGTTTCAGCCAAAGGCACTTTAGCTTTTACAACACGTGCACCAGTACGGCTTGTTTCCATACCTTCTACCTGTCCACGACGTTTGTTCAAGTCACCGATAACATCACCCATGCTTTCTTCCGGAGTAACAACTTCCATCTGCATGATCGGCTCCATCAAAGCAGGACCTGCCTTTTCTGATGCGCTCTTGAATGCCTGGATGGCACAGATTTCGAATGACAACTGGTCAGAGTCAACCGGGTGGAATGAACCATCGATCAATGTAACTTTCAGCTTATCCAACGGATAACCGGCAAGAATACCGTTCTTCATTGCTTTTTCGAAACCTTTCTGTACTGAAGGAATAAATTCCTTAGGAATGTTACCACCCTTTACTTCATCAATAAACTGAAGTGTTCCTTCGAAACTTTCGTCAGCCGGTTCGATACGAACGATGATATCAGCAAACTTACCACGACCACCAGACTGTTTCTTATAAACTTCGCGAAGTTCAACAGATTTAGTGATAGCTTCTTTATAAGTAACCTGAGGTTTACCCTGATTACATTCAACCTTGAATTCACGACGCAGACGATCAACGATGATATCCAAGTGAAGCTCACCCATACCGCTAATTACAGTCTGACCTGTTTCTTCGTTAGTCTGAACACGGAAAGTAGGATCTTCTTCAGCCAGCTTAGCCAATCCCATACCCAGTTTATCCAGGTCTTTCTGAGTCTTAGGCTCTACTGCGATACCGATAACCGGGTCCGGGAATTCCATAGATTCCAGTGTAATCGGATGTGCTTCGTCACAAAGAGTATCACCAGTACGGATATCTTTGAAACCAACACCAGCACCGATATCACCACAACCGATAGCTTCCATCGGGTTCTGCTTGTTTGAATGCATCTGGAACAGACGAGAAATACGTTCTTTCTTGCCTGAACGAGTGTTGTATACATAAGAACCAGCCAATAAAGAACCTGAATATACACGGAAGAAACACAAGCGGCCTACATACGGGTCGGTTGCAATCTTAAATGCCAATGCAGTCAACGGCTCTTCGAACAACGGTTTACGCACGACTACAGTATCAGGATCACGTGGGTCTGTACCTTCGATAGCTTCTGCATCAGCAGGGCTAGGCAGGTAAGCACAAACAGCATTCAATAAAGTCTGAACACCTTTGTTCTTGAAAGAAGAACCACAGATCATCGGATTGATCTGCATAGCGATAGTACCTTTACGGATAGCAACTCTGATTTCATCTTCTGTAATAGTTGCAGGATCATCAAAGTATTTTTCCATCAAAGCATCGTCGCATTCAGCCAGAACTTCCAACATCTTATCTCTCCATTCTTCAGCTTCATCCTTCAGGTCTGCCGGAATTTCTTCAACAGAATATTCAGCACCCATAGTTTCGTCATGCCAAAGGATAGCCTTCATTGTTACCAGGTCGATTACACCTTTGAAAGTTTCTTCTGCACCGATAGGTATCTGAATAGGACAAGGATTAGCACCCAATACATCCTTCACCTGACGAACTACTTCAAAGAAGTTTGCGCCGGAACGGTCCATTTTATTTACATAACCAATTCTGGGTACATTATATTTATCAGCCTGACGCCATACTGTTTCAGACTGAGGTTCTACACCTCCAACCGCACAGAATGCAGCAACTGCACCATCCAGAATACGCAGTGAACGCTCTACTTCAACAGTAAAGTCCACGTGCCCCGGAGTGTCAATCAAGTTGATTTTATATTTGTCATTAGCGTAATTCCAGAAAGTAGTAGTCGCAGCAGAAGTGATAGTGATACCACGTTCCTGTTCCTGCTCCATCCAGTCCATTGTTGCAGCACCGTCATGAACCTCACCAATTTTGTGAGTCAGACCTGTGTAGAAAAGGATACGCTCTGAAGTCGTAGTCTTTCCTGCATCAATGTGCGCCATGATACCGATGTTTCTGGTATATTTTAATTGTTCGTCAGCTTTTGTTGCCATCTTTCTTTTATTCTCCTAAATTTGCTAAATTAAAATCTGAAGTGTGCAAATGCACGGTTAGCTTCAGCCATACGGTGCATATCTTCTTTTCTTTTGAATGCGCCACCCTGGTTGTTGTAAGCATCTACAATCTCTGCAGACAACTTATCAGACATAGTCTTACCACCTCTCTTGCGTGAGAAGATGATCAGGTTCTTCATAGAAATTGATTCTTTACGATCGGGGCGAATTTCAGTAGGTACCTGGAAAGTAGCACCACCAACACGGCGTGACTTCACTTCGACTTGGGGGGTAATATTGTCGAGTGCAGCTTTCCAAATTTCGAGAGCAGACTTTTCCTCGTTAGGCAATTTAGCCTTAACGTTTTCCAGAGCGGAATAGAAAATTTCGAAGGCAGTATTTTTCTTGCCATCATACATTAAATGGTTTACGAATCTCGTAACCTTTACATCACCGAAAACAGGATCCGGGAGGATCTGTCTTTTCTTTGGTTTTGCTTTTCTCATTTTGTTTTCAAAAATTTCGTTTTTGTCTTTGGTTGCCTTTTAATTTTGTCTTCAACGGTTCCGCTGAACCATTTACTCAACCTTGTAGCCTATCCAAATAACTCAAACCAGCTTTAATACTTAAATTTAAATTCTCAGTTTGAAAGGGTGATTTTTACTTCTTTCCTTTTGCTGGAGCAGCACCCGCTTTTGGACGTTTTGCACCGTATTTAGAACGACGCTGAGTACGACCATTAACGCCAGCTGTATCCAAGGTACCACGTACAATGTGATAACGTACACCAGGAAGATCCTTTACACGACCACCACGTACTAATACGATTGAGTGTTCCTGCAAGTTGTGTCCTTCTCCCGGAATGTAAGAGTTTACTTCTTTACCATTTGTCAAACGAACTCTCGCTACTTTACGCATTGCAGAGTTAGGCTTTTTCGGGGTTGTAGTATAAACACGTACACAAACGCCACGTCTCTGAGGACAAGCATCCAATGCAGGTGATTTACCTTTTACCACCAAAGTTTCCCTTCCTTTTCTAACTAATTGCTGAATTGTAGGCATTTCTTTTCTTTTTTAAACTTTGAATGTGTTATAATTTTATTTATCTCTTTTTTCTATTTCAGGCTGCAAAGATACGCATTATTTCCGTATAACCAACGAGTTACATCTGTTTTTCTGCATAATCTGCGCTAAAAACGGTGCAAAGTTACATAATAGTTCCCGTTTGTTTCTGTTCTACAACATGTGAATTCAAACTATTTATTATTATTTAACACGAAGCCCCGCCGGCTTAAAACCAACGGGGCTTGTCTTGTGTCTGTTTTCTCTCTTCACAAAGGTACTGACAGAAGAACTTTATTTTATTACTTTAGTATTAAAACTACTCTTTCTTCCTCACGGAATACTTATTCAAGGATAGATACAACATAACTGCCTATCCTAAACGCGTAGTTTAAATTATTTTGATTATAAATTCTTATTAAGATAGAGAAGAACAGACACGCTGCCCTTCTCTTTTTTATTTTACTACGTTATTATTTAACGATTGCTTTAACTGCAGCTTCACCGTCAACAGCGACAACCACAAGACCTGCCGGTGTGTTAATCTTTGCATCATCAGATGTTACCACTGTACTAGCTATAGTCTGACCTAATACATTAGATACTGTTACAGCCTTACCTGCAGCATTCAGAACTCTGATTGCACCGTTTTCTGCGATTACAGAAATTGTAGCCGGAGCATCAATACCTTCGTTACCTGTAGCAACTTCATCAAGACCTTCTTCAATATTGAAGATCTGAGCGTTGTTGATCAATTCTTCGATTGTACCAGCTTCATCAGCATGATCAGAACCTGTTGTGGTGAACTTAGCCAATACTGGACAAGAATTCTGCACCTTTACCCAAGCACCTTTGAAAGAACCGATTGCTGAGCCTTCACCCTTAGATTCGATTAAGAAATCTTTTTCAGGATCTTCGTTGATCAAACGCAGAGAGAATGCATAATTAGCGTGTTTGCCATCCAATTCTTTCTTATCAAATACATTTGCATCAGCGAATGTTTCCGGAGCAACTACACCATATTTAGCCTGTACGCTTTCCAGTGTGTTACCACCTTTCAGGATATACAGGTATTCTTTACCATCTTCTACACGGAAGATACCTTCAACAAAACCAAGACGATCATAACCTGCATATTTGAAGTTATCAGCATTGTTCAACATACCGTCTTTCTTTTCAAGAGAGTCAGTCAAGTTAACCATGAATCTACCAGCCAAATAACCGATATAAGAAACAGTATGATCACTATGAGGATCACCTTCCTGAATGTATCCATGTTCGTCAGTAGCGCACCATTTACCATCTTTTACAGTTACAGTATCAACAGCGAACAAGTACTGAGGCATAATCTCGTTAGATGCTTTAACATATTGAGCGTACATAGCAGTAGTAGTTCCTTTTCCTTCCGGAACAATACCTTCTGCAGTCAAGCCAAGATAACCGAAGTCTTTTATAACACTAGGAGCTGAGACCTTGTTATTAGTATCTTCATACAGATATTCTTTAGCAGTACCTCTCTGACGGAAGATCTTAGCAGTCTTACCTGATTCGATTGTACGATAAAGAGCGATATTTACATTTTCCAGAACGAATGCAGAAGCTCTTTCTTCAGCTGTGTTATCCAAACCTAAGAAGCTTAATTCACCAACTGCATCTTCACAATGAGCCTGAACAAAACCATTAGATGTTTCCAAAGTTGTACCGTTATTGATATCAACTAATACGTATGCGATTTCGCCTTCTCTTACCTGGTCAGCCTTCATATAGAAATAAGCACGAGTTACGGTAGCTTTAGCAGCCTCCAGATCAGCCTTCTCAGTCAAAGTTAATGCTTGATAGTAAGGAGTCTTACCATATTTCTGAACCAAATAAACATATACTTTATCGTTGTCTACCAAGTTAGCATCTTTCACCTTTAAAGAGTAAGCAGTTCTCTTCAACTGAGGCAGACCAGCGACGTTCGCACCTGTACCGAAGCTAATATCTTTTGCATTAGCAACTTCTTCCAGTTCATAGAAAGTAGACTGTTCTTTAGAAGGAGCAAAGCTCTTAGAATCTGTTACATTCAGATATAAATCCTGATCAGCAAACAGATTGTAACCTAAATAGAATTTCTTGGTTAACAGATCTTCAGTCTTCGTATTCTGATATCCATGACGTTGGTCACCCCAAGCTGCTTTTTCAGCATCTGTTTCCTTACCTACTGCGTTAATAATGTAGTTAGCTTTATAATCCAATTGGTTACCAGCGAAACCTGCATAGTTCTTATTAATGAAATAGAACTGACCATCTTCGTTCACATACCATTGACCTGTGAATACCGGATTTTCTTTTGCATATTCACGGTTAGACAACATAGAAGTTGTACAACCTGTATTCTGAGCAACCCACATTGTTGCAGGCATATCGTTATAATCCTGAGCTACTGTAGCAGCATCCAGCATCATTGTACCCTTGAAGTTGCAAACAACATTCTTACCCGACTTAGCATCAGTAATAAAGAACAGACCTTCAGACGGAATAGTCGTACGAGTCAGATAAGTAAAGTCACGATCAGCAAAGTTAATCTTAGTAAAAATTGTACCCGGATCTTCATATTTACCTGCTTCAATATAAGCCTTACCAGCAGTCAGTTCTGTATGAGTCGGTGTCAGATAAACCAGCTTCAGAACAGCACCTTCAGTATCAGCATCACCAGCTACCAGTGTAGCAGCGTCAGCCCATGTAGTGCCTGCATTCTTTTCTGCATCTGTGATCTTATAAGCACCACCTTCTAATACAGCGAAATCCAGGCTATCCACTGAAGGATAATAAGTTACTTTAAACTGATAACGTTTTGACAAAACTTCAGGAGTCAAAGCTGATGCAGATCCGTCACTCTTTTTTACAGTAGCAAATTTCTTCACATCAATCTTCAACGGAGTCAATGAAGGCAAACCTGAGTTATAGAACGTAGTATCGACCATCAGGAGACCTTTGTCCTTGTTTTCAAATACAACATAGTCAGCTTCAGTACTTGTAAAACCAGCAGTTTTATAGTCTTTGGCTGCTATTGCTTTAAAATTGTAAGCTGTCAAAACTTCAGTCAAAGCAGTTGTTCCATTTTTAGGACCCGGATTCATTGCAAAGCGAAGGGAATCGTCATACTGGAAGTCTACCATATTATTCAAATCAGCAGCATTCAAAGTGATAGCATCAGCAAGAACCGGTTTGATGGCAATCAATGAACCTGTAAGAGTAGTATTGCTCAAATCTGATTTGCGAGCTTTAACAGCAGTAACCACATCTGCATTTTCTGCCAAAACCATTACTGAATCAGACTTGAAATAAGAATAAGGTTCTTCAACATCGAAAGCTTCAGCACCATTATCATCAGTCTTGTACCAGTTCCAGTTTTCAACACAACCTTCCAGAATAGATGGAACTAATTTTGTTGCATCAAAGTCTGCATCAAACTTTACAGCTTTAGCTGCATCAAATGTAATCGGGAAATCAGTTTCACGGTTTGTATAAACAAAGCTGAAACCGCTTACATCGTCACCTGTTACAGTAATCTTCCACAAAGAAGCATTGATTGGAGCAGCAGAAGGTTCAACAAATTTCAAAGTCAATTCACCCGTTTTGTAATCACGAGATTGAATCAGAACTTTAGAACCATCTTCATTTGCTAACTGATAATACATAACGCCCTCAAAATTCATCACATCATCACCAACCGCAGCTGAAGCAGTAGCTGTCGGACGAAGTTTAATGTCGTTACCAACCTTGTTCACTTGTGTACCAACCGTAGTTTGCGCAAAAGCACCGACACTTGATGTAAGCAAGGCTCCTACAAGTAAAGTAGAAAACTTTTTGTTCATAATTCTAAATTTAATATTAATACTAATGTTCGTAATGTTCTGTATTCGGTCGGACGCTCAAATGTTAATGACTAGATTAAACGTCCCTTTTTTCTCGTCATTTCTTCAAGTTCATTTTGACTTTGTAATAAAAACCTCGTTTTTTGTACTATGATTGTTATCTTGCTGATAAGAAAGAATATAGGAAAGATAATTTTTGCTCAAAAAGGATTGTAGATTTGAAAGGAATGATTACTTTTGTTGACGAGAAAAAAGGGACCTTTAATTTAGTCACTGTTTTTTTTAAAAATCATCAGATAAACTTCCTATATATCAATATATTATAGTTGCAATTTCTAAAACAATCCCAAATGTTAATTCAGCATTTAATAATATATTAATGTACGTGTACATATATAATACAACAAATCACCTTTCAGGTTTCAGCCGATATATCACACTGATTATCAAGCCAAAACAATGAAAGATGATTTATCAAGAATCTTTCTCTTATCCAACCCCATTTTCCCCATTTTTCAGAGTCAAATGTTAATTGGTCCTTTTTACACCTTAAAAGACCATTTTACACCAGTGCTACCACCCTATAATAATTACCGGATTCGGTATGTTTCCGTTCAATCCCCAGGGAAGAAAGGAACTTTCCGAAATTACCTGCCGATACCGAGCGCATAGCTGCCGGATTATGCTTTTTCAACCGCTGGAAAATCTCCGCAGCAGAAAGCATCAATGCCTTCTCTCCATATTCGGCCGGACGAAAACAACTCCTGAACACATCTTCTTCAACAGGATGTTTGTAATACGATTCGTTGGCCGCCATGATCTCCGCTTCCTCTTCAGAAGTGAACCAATACCGTTCGCCCGCCAGTAATTCGGCTTTCAGTTGAGCATAAAGCTGACGATAATCAAGCGGAGAACAATCTATTTTATTTTCTATTTCAACACACAGGAAACGACGACTTCCAGTTGGATCGGTCAGCAACTCTTTCTGATTAGACGTTGCGATGAAAGAAGCGACACGAGGTAACGGACGGCAATTTTTCTGGTGCGCTTTGCGAACACATGGATTGACAACCTGCATCAGGTTCTTCAACAATGCCATCTTGCGAGGAGTAAACTTATCAAATTCATCCATATTGATCAAGCCGAATTCCGTCAGCTTACATTCTGCCGCCGATTGGGCGGACAGATCGTAGCTGTCCGTATAATACCGCTGCAACTCACGGGGAAGCAATAATTTACAAAACGTAGACTTCTGTTTTCCCTGTGTACGACTGACTAATACCGGTGATACACTGTTTGCATGCAGCCGGTCTGTCTCCAACCATTGTGCCGCCATCCCCAACAACCAGCGATGAAAACATTTTACCCACAACGGAACAGAAGAAACCCTGCGTGCCAGGCTATCGATCCGGTCGATCCCATCCCAGTCCGGTAACTCATCCATATAAAGGCGGAACGGATGATATTCAGGAATGCTATCGGAAAACACATAACGCGACACATCCCTGTCCCAACAATCTATCCCTTGCTTTCGCGCTTCTATACAAAAACTGTTCAACTCGCGCTGCCCCACAGGCTGGAAGCAGGCTCCGGAAAGATTCCGCTTCCTGAATTCCGTCTCCGACGTCAGCTTGTTGAAACGGAGATCGTACTGTTCACCCAGAAACTGCTCCATTGCCATCATCGCCCGGGTCGCTTTTTGCAAAGGGGTATCCGTTGCTACAAGGGGCACAACATTACCTGCATTATTCACACCCGACACTTCCTGCATCATTGTCGGGTGTTTTTCCGGTAGCTCTTCTGTTGCCACTACCGGCATCACCTCCGATACTGTATTTGTTATCACTTCCGTTTCATCCGAAAACCGTCCGTGCATCACCAGGTCACACAGCTTTTCAATAAGATTTTTAATCGCATTCATATTCGTTTTTTTAGTTATTTTCAGCGAATATAATACCGTATATCAAGGTTTTACAAATTAACAGACTACTATTTTCCAACAATCTCATCTACCGGAAAAGTAGGCAAAAGGTATTGCTTAAGTCATATACATCTATTACCTTTGTAGTCATTCAATAATCACTCCACAGTTGTAGGGCGTAAGAACCACCGTTGTTAAACAATAGCCTTACACTTGTGAGCCTTACGCCCTACAATTGTCAAGCGATGAATAGACAAGCATTTAAACAGGAGTTATTCATTAAACAAGCAAGAATATGTCAGCAGAATACGACTTCTATAAAAACCCTATACCGAAAGGGAGTAACCGCAAACCACGCCTGCATGCTCGAATTGTGCCGCGAGGAGTTATCACCACCGAAATGCTCTCAGAAGAGATACACGATGCCAGCAGCCTGACAACCGGTGATGTAGAAGCAACTATAACCATGCTAAGCAAAGCGATCATCCGTAATCTGAAACAAGGAAAAAGAATACATATCAAAGGATTGGGTTATTTGGAAATGACACTACAATGTCCTCCTATAAAAGACCCGAAAGAGATACGGGCCGAATCCATCCAGTTCAAGTCGGTGGCGTTTCGTCCGGAAATAGCGTTAAAAAAGGAATTGAGTACCACCCGGTTTGTCAGGGCAGCACATAAAAATCATTCGAAAAGTCGCTCGGAAACAGAAATTGACAACTTATTAACCATCTATTTCTCAACCCATGAATATATCACCCGCCTGGAGTTCCAGCAAATTTGCAGATTTACGAAAGGGACAGCCAATCGTCGTCTGACAGAAATGGTAAAAGCCGGGAAATTAAAGAAAGAAGGATTAGATAGATTCCCGATTTATGTACCTGTGCCCGGGAACTACAAAAAATAAGACAAATCAGCCACCCTTCATCCCTACATGTTGTTTTACAAGGCTGAAAGGTGGCTGAAAGCTGAATCAATTGTTTTATAAATATACGGTAATCACTAAACGACTACATTAAAAACTACGGCATAGGAAGAAACCCCTCCGTTTTGACTACCCAGCTTCCATCGCGAGGAAATCCCGGAGCTTCACCTGTCGAGCCGTCCCAACCAGCCGCCATCATAGCTACTGTGGTCAGCAAAGCCCCGTTGGAGGGAAGATAAGGAAATGGCCCGCCTGTTGCCAGTCCATGTTCATCAAATTGAAATCCTCCGGCCGGATGAAGCAGAAACTCAACAGCCTGCTCTCGTTTGCCACAGCGGGCAGCAGCCATTGCCAGCATAGGGAAATCCCACCCCCATGTACGGTCGAAATTCCAGGTTGAAGTTATTTTATCCAAAGTCCGGGCAAGTATTTCCGTATCCACACCATCCCCCGGCAACATTCCGTAAGTACCGATCAACGCCGGATGCTCAAATGCAAAATCCGACCACATATTCCGGATACCTTCATGGGTAACGTATAGTCCGTCTTCCACGGGTAATGGTGCCAGTTTTGCCAAAACATCCTCCCACTTCGCATCGACCGGAAGCGACAAACGTCTACGCCATTCAGCAGCCATACGCAATCCGTAACGCCAGTATCCCAGTTCAAATGCAGGATTTATTGTTGTCTCGGGAACCGTATTCTCAGAAACAATGAAGACGGGAGGTCCGAGCACATAACGGTCCTGCGCCTTGTCATAATGAGCATATTCCGCCATAAAATCTGCCGTAGCAGTTATAATCGGTTCCCATTTTTCTAATGTTTCACGGGTTGGATGCAGCCGGTAATCAAGATCGGCAAAATAAATTGGATGCGGTTGCTGCCAAATCAAAGTCGCATGTATGATATGAGGCCATTCCCGGTCAAAATCGGCGGTACATTTAGGCCAACGGGCACCTTTATACCCTTGGTGGTCGGCACGTTCCCGTGATGTCGACAGATAGTTCTGATAAACAGCCAGACTTTTCTCCAGTAATGGCCACCGATTCCACAATGCATAATGCACACCATGCCACCATGTCATCTCAAAATGGAAACGACCATACCATCCGTTATTCACCAACCCGCTTTCCTACGGAGGCAACGACCCGGCTTCATTCACTTTCATCAGATACTGCGACAAAACAATCCTGCGCTCCAACTCTTTCCAACGCGGATCTTTACTGCCGGACAAATCGATGACCGCTCCCGACTGCCAGAAACTTTGCCATTCGCGGGCACTTTCATCAAAAACATCAGCGACAACAGGAATATCATCTGCTTTCTCACGGGAGAAAAGACAAGTAAAAGACAGCTTTTCCGTATTTTCCGGACGTAGTTCAAAACGATGGGATGAATCCGCTCCTGATTTCATAAAAGAGGCAGGAGTATCCCAATGCAGGGATGTATTATAAGAGACATCATCCATCTCCCTGGCAATCGATACCGTTTTATCTTTTTGCTCTTTAATGACCGACCTGTGAGCCTCCGGTTTGTCATAAGTTCCCACATAATCTTTCATCTGCCCATCTTCTGCATAAGGGAAATCCAGAAAAACGGCAAGTTTTCCTTCCTGGACCAACTGACTCTCAACAGTGACACCAACCGCGTCCAAAGAAGGATGACAGGCTGTTTTAACAGATACAGGTATTCCGTCCAGTATAAAAAAACTGTGAATGATACCTGTCCACATATCTACTTCCTGGCGCGTATCGGACAAATCATCCGCGACAGCTTCCGAACCGTCCGGACGAAGTAATCTAAAACCAATACGTCCCAGATTAAAACGATGGGGATTTGCTGCCAGCCAATTTGATAATTCTGGTTGCCGGGGATTAGGAATATCGTAAGGCACCGGCTTTCCATAGGTATCGATAACAGGCTTTTCGAAGTCTTCAACGTGCATACCTTCAGGCAACGGAAAACTATGCCAATTCCATTGTGCCATCGTATTGAATGGGACAAAGGTCTGTAAACCTGTGATATCCACACCGAACGCAAACTCCCCGTTCCCGACCTAGGCCGGACTAACCGGGTTTGTTTTAGTTGTTACGATACGATGCCGGTCTACCAAGACTTTCCGGTCGATATGCGACTGATTACATGCAGCAAACAGTAAAAGGATTCCCGCAAGGGAAAAAAGATGATACATTGGTCTCCACATTGTATTTCAATTTAAGTAAGTGAAACACAAATATAGAAATAAAAATGATATGCCCTTCTTATCTGAACCGTTTCTCCAGTTCTTCGTCAGTCAGCATGGAAATGATCGTCTTTCCGTCGGGAGTCAGGTTGGAATCCGGGCAGGAGAACAAGGTTGCGATCAGGTGATCCATCTCGTCGGCAGACAATGTTTTACCCGGACGGATGGCTGCTGCTTTTGCCAGAGACAAAGCGATTGCTTCACAGATCTCTTCATGTACTTCACATCCTGTCTCGATAGCACGGTTGACAATATCCTTTATCAGAACCAGCTGGTCTACATTCTCAAGTCCGGCAGGCAGGCCGTTGATCGCATAACTGTTATTTCCCAGATTCGACAAGTCGAAACCGATAAAACGCATATCTTCCAACAGAACAGGCAAGACAGCTGCTTCTGCTGCCGTGAACTCAATGATTTCGGGGAAAAGAACCTGCTGCGATGCACCTTTCTGCTGTCGCATATTATTCAGATACTGGTCGAACAAGATACGTACATGAGCTCTGTACTGGTCGATCAGGGCCAGGCCGGACTTCAGTGAAGTAACGATATAACGACCTTTGTACTGATAGCATGGAGTAGTCGTTTCGGCAAACAAGGCTTCGCCTCCAACAACAGAAGCTATCGGTTCCGGCTTCTCATCAGCATCCGTCTCAATCACCTCTCCCATCATTTCCAAATCTTTACGCACGGCATCGCGGTCGCTTTCAAACCCCTGATAGAGTTGTGACCAGTCGAACTCCGACTTCCCGGAAGACGAAGGGGATGGCGAAGACGGAGAATAAGAAGACGGGGTAGAAGATGCCTTGAAAGGATTATAACCCGAATCAAGCTGCACGGTCGGTGCTCTAAATCCGTCCGGTTCTTTGACCGGGTTGTAAACCGGGATGTCTATCGCATCTTCCACATCAAAATCAATGGTAGGGATAGCACTCGACTTTGCCAGCGCCTCACGGGTTGCCGCCATCAGTATCTGCCAGATAGGCTGCTCGTTCTCAAACTTAATCTCGGTCTTAGTCGGGTGGATATTTACATCGATCGTAGAAGGATCAAGCGTGAAATAGATAAAATAATTGGGTTGTTCGCCGGGAGGGATCAACTGTTCATAAGCCTGCATAACGGCCTTATGAAAATAGGGATGCTTCATGAAACGTCCGTTCACGAAGAAATATTGCAGTGCACCACGCTTCTTGGCAGAGTCCGGGCGACCTACAAAACCGGAAATAGTGACCAGCGAGCTTTGTGCATCCACAGAAAGCAACTTCTGGTTCAGGTTCTTGCCATATACATTTATAATACGCTGGCGGAGACCTGACTCCGGTAAATTAAATATCTCGGTATCATTGTGGTTCAACACCAGGGCTACCTGCGGGTTGACCAGGGCGATACGTTCAAATTCATTGATTATATTACGGAACTCCGTTTCATTCGATTTCAGGAATTTACGGCGCGCGGGTACATTAAAGAATAGGTTCTTGATCGAAAAAATACTTCCCTCTGTACAAGCATCGGGGCTAATATCTTCCAATGTGGAACCGGCGATGGATAGCTTCGTACCCAACTCAGTTCCTCTCAAACGGGTACGCAGTTCCACATGGGCTACCGCAGCGATAGAAGCCAGCGCCTCTCCGCGAAATCCCATCGTATGGAGGGAAAACAAATCTTCAGCCGAAGATATCTTGGAAGTAGCATGCCGTTCAAATGCCATACGGGCATCTGTCTCAGACATACCTTTCCCGTCATCGACTACCTGGATCAATGTACGGCCGGCATCCTTAATGTTCACCTGGATATGTGCGGCTCCGGCATCGATCGCATTTTCAACCAGTTCCTTTACAACGGAAGCAGGCCGTTGAATGACTTCACCGGCCGCTATCTGATTGGCTATACTATCGGGTAATAAATGAATTATATCGCTCATGACCAAAACAAAAACCAGAGTAAAGCACCCAGGACTGCGATCCCCACGATCAGTTTTGCGCTCTTATATTTACGGCTACGCGCATCGTCGCCTCTGTCAAGGCTTTTCTTCAGATGCGAAGTACCCTCAATAAAAGTTCCTTTGATCTGCGGCTTGTAATCTTCCAACGATTCTTCCATGCCCATCTCGCGTTTCATTTTACGCACACGTTCTTCCATCGCCTCTTTATGGGGATCCCAATAAATAGGTTTATGATTGAACTGCCGGGGTTTACGTACATTATAAAATGAGAAAAGTGCCATAACTCAACAAATTTAATAATAAATGCTATTGCTCGTGCTTAAACTTATTGCTTCGAACCGGTGCGTCTTCGACTCTCCTCTTCACTACCTGATAAATATCATCTTTATTTTTCGGACGCAAGTAATCAAACCAATAAAAATCTTTCAGTGTTTTCTGTTCCGGCTTGAGATCGGGTATGGGGGTAAGACTTCCCTGCGGACTGGGCCATATCTTCAGCCGTTCCAACGCATTGTCTTTCACCCAAATTGTCAGGAATCCGCTCTTGGTTTCATTCAAACCGATCATTGCACCGTTATCCAACGGATAAAAGATGGATTCCGCATTCCCTTCAACATCGATCTGCCGGACAGCCTGACCTTCAAAATATGCTTTCAGGTCATTCCCTTTCAATTGATTATAATAAGTCGAATCGAGATGCTGCACTGCAAATGCATATTGTATCACATGTGCATAATCGATCGTACTGTCATTCATATAGATAACTATCGTATCACCGGATATCTGGTACTGCTCATTCCACAGAATCGGATCCCTATACATATATAATATGGAATCACGCGTATTAAACTGCATGGAATCACAAACACCCTGCATATCGGTGCGATAGAAACGCACACCATAAAATGCCTTTATTTCGCGGGCCGTCGAATCGATCGACATCATTTCCAGCGTATCGGCATGCAGATATAACGTGTCGCCCTGCGAATATTCAAGGAAACGGGCACTGTCGGTTGCAAACGCATATTCCGTCCGCTCATTATAGAAACCGTACTGTCCCTCCAGCATTACTTTCTGAGCCGTATCCTGCAAGCACATATTCCCGAAGGCTTCACCGAAACCGGCATTCTGGTCATATGATATAGAATCGCCGATCAGGACCCTGTTGCCCGAATAAACTTCGGAACGGTCGAGCAACAGCGAAGTGTTAGCTTCCGTATTGTACCATCCGCGGGAAGAATGGATCGTCCCGCTGTCTGAAACAATGATGGAAGGTCCCAGTATTGTTGCAATCTTCGATTCGGTATCGTAATGAAGCGTATCCGAATAGAGTGTAAAATTCGGATTCTCCAGACGCACACTATCATTAAATATAGCCAGTTTCGTGCCCGGAGAATATTGACCGTAGAAAGAGGACAACTGATTCAGCGAGTCAACGATCAAACCGCCGTCAAAATAATAACCGATATCGGGAATACGCTCATAGTTCAAACTATCGGTAAAAAGCGTTACCTGCCCGTTCTCCATACGGACATTTTCACGCAGGTAAGCAATCTGGGTATCCCCGTCATAAAACAAGTAATTGCCGTATACAAACAAAGTATCTCCTTGTTCCATACGGACATTGCTGAAAGCCTCCAGCGAATTAGTCGCCTCAAAAAAGTATGCACTGTCGCAATACATATACGAACTATCGTGCCGGAAACTGACATTTCCCTCCAGAAACTGTGCATCAGCCTTCATCACTTCCTTATCATAGGATACAGTATCGGCATGCAGCAGATAAACCAGTGTCTTTTTAGTTGTGACCGTATCGGCTGTAGGAGTCTCTCCCTGCTTGACGGATATGGAATCCTGCGTTTGTGCAAAAACACAAACAGCCAGCAGACAAAGCAGTCCTGTAAGAAAAAACTTTTTTACAATCTTCATTCTTTAACCCAACCCGGATATTTGAAATCGCAGTTACGCCATCCTTCGGCAATACGGACATACGTAGTTTTTTGCTTTTTCTTGATCCACTCATCCAACAATTCTTCTCTTTTCTGTTGTTCCACCATATTCTTCATTGCCTGGAAGTCATCAGAAAGATTTGCCTTATGTTGTTCTGTACGGGATTTCAATTTAACGATGGCAACCACTTCCTTCTGTTTGTTGGAAATCATAGTAAACGGTTTGGAGATTTCACCCACCTGCATGTTGTATACCACTTTACCGACTTCCTGGGGAAGTTCCTGCATTTCAAACTTCGGAGTACCGAAATTGTTTCCTTCATGATTCTGGTTAACCATCAACCCTTTGTTGTTACGGGTATCCTTATCATATGAAACGAATGTTGCAGCTTCCTCAAACGAGAATTTGTTTGCCTGCAAGTCCGCATATAATGAGTCCATGCGGGCAGTCGCTTCCGTCAATTCCTTTTCTGACACTTTCGGTCTTAACAGAATATGACGGCAGTTGATACGGTTACCGCGTTTCTCGATCAGCTGGATGATATGATATCCATATTCAGTCTGCACAACCTGAGATACACGCTTCGGATCAGAAAGGTTGAATGCCACATTGGCAAACTCCGGCACCAGGTCAGTCTTGCTCATAAATCCCATCTCACCGCCACGGGCTGCAGAAGCTGGATCTTCGGAATACAGGCGGGCCAACGTAGAGAACTCCATCTTACCGCTGTTGATCTGTTCCGTAAAATCACGCAGACGTGCTTTGATAGCATCTGTCACATCAAACGGAATCTTCGGTTCGAAAGTAATGATCTGGACTTCCACTGTTGTCGGGATAGTCGGCAAACTGTCTTTCGACAACTGATTATAAAACTTACGAATTTCAGAAGGAGTCATCTTGATCTCCCCGATCAGCTTGCGTTGCATTTCTGAAACGATCTGCTGTTCACGGAACTTTTCCTTCTGTTCATCCCTGATCTGTGAGATTTTCTTTCCGAAATATTCCTCTACTTTTTCCCTCGATCCGATCTGGTTGATTGCCCAGGTTATCCACTGGTCAGCCTGCTGTATCACCTGGCTTTCGCTGGCCTCGATACTGTCTATCTTCGCCTGGTTCAGGTACAGTTTCTGTATCGCTATCCGTTCCGGAATCACACAATAAGGATCACCATCCAGACGTTCGCCTTCGTTTTGCATATACAAACGCTGCGTTTCTACGTCCGAACGTAAAATAGCATCATCTCCTACCACCCACACAATCTCATCAATCACATTATCCTGTGCCATTGCCGCACAAGATAAGCAGGCAAGAAAGAATACAGTTAAAATCTTTTTCATCATTTCTACTTTATAAATTACAAATTACGGTTCAGTAAAAAACTTTACATCACCTCCTCTGATTCCATCTTTATATAATTCTTCTTCAAACGTCTTCAAAAAATCTACTTTCCGCTGATTGATCAGCATCTCCGTGATTTGCGAACTCGCATAATCATAAGGCGCCACGCTTCCCTCCGGTAGATACTCTTTGATATTCAGCAGATAGCAATAACTACTATCGGCTACTTCCACAAACTTATTCGCCTTCAGATAAGCTGTTGAGTTGGATACATGGACAGGTATATTATCCATCACCTCGTCAAAATCCACCCATTTGTCGTAAAAGTAGTCATAAATAGTGGCATTTTGCACACTATACTTCTCAATTTTTTCTAAAGAGGCTTCAGAAGTCGATTTGTACCACCCTTTTACCTCCGACAAACCGGGGGCATCCACCGGTATTTTCAGGAAAAGTCCCTTGATCAGGGCTTTATCGAGTGTAAACTTTTTCTGATTCTCCTCATAATAGTTCAGCTTATCGCTTTCGCGGATATCAGCCGACAATTTCTCTTTGATCAGGCGCTCCTGATAACGGTAACGAATCAGCGAGTGGCGGTATTCTTCTACCAGCTTGTCGACCTCTTCCTTTTCGTCCCCCAGGTTTCGCTGGGCAACTTCGTAAACCAGGGCATCCTTTACCCATTTCTTTACAAAGCTTTCGGCTAACAACAAACTATCCGCAGAGGACGTCCCCCGCGGAATCAGACTAACCACTTCCGAACGTTTCAACGTCCGGTCCTTCACTCTTACCAGCACATCCGCATCGTCAGTTTGCTGGGTTCGCTTACAAGAACACAGCAAAGATACGAATGCTATAAAAATGAAGCAATACTTCATAACCTTCTCTTTCTTATTTCTTTAGTTTTTTCAACAATTTCCAGTTAATCGTAACAGGATATTCCTTATTCAGCTCCTGCAACCAGGCTTTTTCCAACTCCGGCTGTTCAGCAGCTGGCTTGCTCCACACTTTCTGATTACTGATATTGAACAACAGGATACCATCCCGATATTCCTGCATCAGATGTGTAAATTCAGGATGCTTAGTTTCCAAATTCTTGCGCTCGGTTGTCGTAACAATATCACGAACGAACAGATCGAACACTTCCTGCATAAAATCTCCGGCATACGTTTTTGTCGAGAACGGACAACGCTGGATATAATAAGCGAATTCGCTCTGTGGGAAATCCGTATCCACCAGATGGATCAATGTCTTATTCATATCCTTGGCCTTTTCGTAGAAGTCCTTGTCGGAAGGAAAATGATCATTGCACAAAGCGACCAGTTCGGCATAAGCCTCCGGATAGAACACATACCCATACTCTTTTTTCAGACGTTCATCGAACGCCTTATAATATTCGAAATTACGTTCACCCTGTGCCATCACACGGGACCATGATTTCTTCTTTTCTTCAAAAGATGGGATGCCTCCCTTGTCAAGCAATTTAATAATATGATAACCGAACCGTGTTTTAACAGGTTTAGACACTTCTCCCGGAGTATTTAAAGCAAATGCACCTTTTTCAAAAGGTTCCACCATTTCTCCGACACCGAACCAGGGAAGCACTCCCCCTTTGCGTGCCGAAGCGGCATCCGAAGAATTTTCTTCTGCTAACTGTCCGAAGTCTGCTCCGCCTTGTATTTTCTGATAAACCTCTTCAGCCAAAGCCAACGTTTCACTATCACTGCGAGTTACCGAATCTTTCTGGAAAGGGATCAGAATATGGGCAACACGGCGCATCCCCGGATTGGGTTTGCGGCTATGTAGTTTAATAATATGATATCCCAGCGTAGTACGTACCGGCATGGATAATTCACCCGGTTTCATAGAATAAGCATAATTCTCGAACGCTTTGATCGTCTGCATAGGCAACAGACAACGTGCATATTCATATCCGGTCTGTTTGGTAGAGTCCTGCTTTGCCAGCTCCTGACCAACGGTTGCCATGTCTTCCCCGTTTTTTATACGTTCATAGACTTTCATCGCCTTTTCATAAACAGCGAGCGTATCCCTTGAAAGAGTCTTTCCCGGCAGACGGAATAAAATATGACTCAATTCCAGCACTTCGCCCAAACGGTCATATTCCACACGGAGAGCTGCTTCTTCCCCGTCTCTGTCAGATAAGTAACTTGATGTCAGCTGAGAGCGGTATCCTTCCAGTTCATCGGTAAAATCTTTTGTCTTGTCGAGACCGGCGGTTTCTGCATCGACAACTTTCAACTTAAAGTTTTTATACAGTTCCACATAATTTTCCAATGACTTACGATCAGATAAATTAACTTCACCATTCTTTCTGGCCATAAAAACAAATTCATCCAGAGATACCTGTTTTCCGGCCACAGTCATCACTACAGAATCAGCCTTATTAGCGGCTTCTCCGGTTAAACAAGCGAATACTAAAGATAATACAAGCAACTTTTTCATCAAAATTCCGTTTATCATACTACGTACACATTACAAAAATAACACTAATCTAACGGATAGCATCCCCAAAAAGTATGCTATCCGATTAAATTAGTGTTTTTTATATAACGGGATTTATCCACATTTATTATTCGCCACGGCTATAATTGGGCGCTTCCTGTGTAATTGCCACGTCATGCGGATGACTTTCCTGTACACCGGCATTGGTAATGCGGGTGAATTTAGCCTGATGCAGTTCTTCAATATTATGCGCTCCGCAATATCCCATACCGGCACGCAACCCACCAACCATCTGGTAGATCACTTCGAATAAAGAACCTTTATAAGGAACACGCGCGGCAATACCTTCCGGCACAAGTTTCTTCACATCGTCTTCCACATCCTGGAAATAACGGTCTTTCGATCCTTTCTGCATCGCTTCCAGCGATCCCATACCACGATAGGATTTAAACTTACGTCCGTTGAAAATGATCGTTTCACCCGGCGATTCTTCCACACCTGCCAGCAATGAACCCATCATCACGGATGATCCGCCGGCAGCAATCGCCTTCACGATATCACCGGAATAACGCAATCCGCCATCGGCAATCAGAGGAATACCTGTACCCTTCAATGCTTTTGCAACATCATAGATTGCAGACAACTGGGGAACACCGACTCCGGCAATAACACGGGTCGTACAGATAGACCCCGGTCCGATTCCTACCTTAACGGCATCTGCTCCGGCATCTGCCAGATATCTGGCAGCATCGCCCGTAGCAATATTACCAACCACGCAATCGATACTCGGATACTGTGCTTTAATTTGTTTCAACACATCGACCACACCTTTGGAATGTCCGTGAGCCGTGTCGATAACCAAGGCATCGGCACCAGCCTCTACCAATGCAGCCACACGTTCAAATGTATTGAATGTCACACCCACACCGGCAGCCACACGTAAGCGGCCTTTGGCATCTTTGCAGGCTGAAGGTTTATCTTTTGCTTTAGTGATATCTTTATAGGTAACAAGTCCGATCAGCTTATTATGGCTGTCCACCACCGGCAGCTTTTCAATCTTGTGTTGCTGAAGGATCTGGGCTGCTGCTTCCAGGTCTGTAGACTGATCTGTCACGACCAGGTTTTCCTTCGTCATCACCTCGTCGATCGAACGGTTCATGTCTCTTTCAAAACGAAGGTCACGGTTGGTAACGATTCCGACCAGATAACCGCCTTCATCCACAACAGGTATACCGCCGATCTTATATTCTGCCATCATAGCCAACGCATCGGCCACACGTTTTCCCTTCGTGATTGTTACGGGATCATAGATCATTCCGTTTTCAGCACGCTTAACGCTTTGAACCTGCTTAGCCTGTTCTGCGATCGTCATGTTCTTATGAATAACACCGATACCACCTTCGCGGGCAATAGCGATTGCCATCTTTGCCTCGGTAACCGTATCCATAGCGGCCGATACCATCGGGATATTCAATGTAATGTTTCGTGAAAACTTTGTCGTAAGGTCGACATTTCGGGGAAGAACTTCTGAGTAAGCGGGGATCAACAATACATCATCGAATGTTAATCCGTCCATAACTAACCTGTCTGCAATAAATGACATAAAACGTATGCTTTAAAAATTATTGCGCGCAAATATACGAATAATATGCCAATAAAACAATATGCCAATGTGCCAATAAAAAACAACGATATATTATCTCTATTGGCATATTGGCATATTAACCCTATCGGCATATTATTAATTTGCCATTTCCGATAAGAATTTTATGCGTACCAGACGGATCTCTTCTTCTGTATAATCACCGCCCAACTCTTCGATCGCATCTTCCAGATCATCCGTTTCGGAATCTTTGAAATATTCATAGATATCTTCCACATGATCTTCGTCCATCACATCGTTTACAAAGTAATCGATATTGATACGTGTTCCCGAATAAACGATCGCTTCGATCTCATCCAGCAGTTCGTTGAATTCAAGACCGTTTGTCAACGCTATCTCATCCAGAGCGACTTTGCGATCAATACGCTGGATAATGGAGACTTTCAGTTTCGACTTGTTTGCAACCGTACGAACACGCAAGTCTTCCGGACGTTCGATCTCATTTTCTTCTACGTGTTTTTTGATCAGTGTAATGAATTCCTGTCCGTAACGTTTTGCCTTACCGGCACCGACACCGGGAATATTCTGCAACTCATCCAGAGTCACCGGATAAGTGGTAGCCATCGCCTCAAGCGACGGATCCTGGAAAATCACAAAAGGAGGGACTTCCAATCGCTTGGACAGCTTCTTACGCAAATCCTTCATCATAGAATAAAGGACCGGGTCAACCGCACAGGTTGCTCCGCCACGTACAGGCACTTCAGATTCTTCCTCTTCCTCAAACTCGTTATCCTTTGTTATTTTGAAAGACACCGGCTTCTTCATGAAATCTTTTCCCTTCGGAGAGATTTTCAGCAGGCCATAGTTTTCGATATCCTTTGTCAGATAACCGGCAATCAGCGCCTGACGGATCACTGCGTTCCAGGTCTTGTCGTCTTCGTCCGTTCCCGAACCGAAGACTTCCAGTTCATTGTGTTTGTAAGATTGAATTTCGGAGGTCTCGTTACCGACCAACATGTTGACAATATAATCTGCCTTAAATTTTTCTTTCAAAGTACTTATCACTTCAAGTACCGCACTCAATAATTCTTTCGCTTCCACTTGCTTTTTGGGGTTCAAACAATTATCACAATTTCCACAATTTTCTTCCAGGTATTCCTCACCGAAATAATGCAACAAGACTTTGCGACGGCATACGGAAGTTTCGGCATAAGCCGCTGTTTCAAGCAACAGTTGCTTACCGATTTCCTGTTCCGCTACAGGCTTTCCCTGCATGAATTTCTCCAGCTTCTGCAAATCTTTGTATGCATAAAAGGCAATACACTGGCCTTCGCCACCATCACGGCCGGCACGACCTGTTTCCTGGTAATAACCTTCGAGGCTCTTCGGGATATCATAATGAATGACATAACGTACGTCCGGCTTATCGATACCCATACCGAATGCGATAGTAGCCACGATAACGTCGGCTTTTTCCAACAGGAATGCATCCTGATTGGCCGACCGTTGCCCTGAATCCATTCCGGCATGATACGCAAGCGCTTTGATACCGTTTGCTTTCAGAATATCGGCAAACTCTTCCACCTTCTTGCGGCTCAGACAATAGACAATACCCGATTTACCTTCGTTGGCCTTAATATATTTAATGATCTCGCGGTCTACATTTTCATCCTTCGGACGAACTTCGTAATATAAATTAGAACGGTTAAAGGAGGATTTGAAAACTGAGGCATCAATCATACCCAGGTTTTTCTGGATATCGTGCTGAACTTTCGGAGTGGCAGTTGCCGTCAGCGCAATCAGCGGACGCTTGCCTATTTCATTGATGATAGGACGTATCCGGCGATATTCCGGACGGAAATCATGTCCCCATTCTGAAATACAATGCGCCTCATCTACTGCATAAAACGAAATATTCACATTGCGCAAAAATTCGACATTCTCCTCTTTTGTCAGCGACTCGGGAGCAACATACAATAATTTCGTGCGGCCAGCCATTATATCAGCCTTCACCTGGTCGATCGCCGACTTATTCAGTGAAGAGTTAATAAAATGAGCGACTCCGTCTTCTTCACTAAAATTACGCATGGCATCCACCTGGTTCTTCATCAAAGCAATCAGGGGAGATATAACGATCGCAGTACCTTCCATCATTATAGAAGGCAACTGGTAACAGAGGGACTTGCCCCCGCCGGTGGGCATCAACACAAAGGTATCATTCCCGGCCAGCACATTTTCAATGATTGCTTTCTGATTCCCTTTAAAGGTATCAAAACCAAAATGAGTCTTTAAATGCTCAGTTAAACTATCCTTCTTCGCCATACTTATTATATTTTACAAACCGCAGGCATTACGCTATCTGCAAACGGTTTACATCTGATTTTTCAAACTTCTCCTTCGCATACTCCAATGTTACATGGAGTTTCTTCTTCTTCTCAGACGGCATGCTGAACATAGCATCCATCATGATAGCCTCTACGATCGAACGCAGGCCACGGGCTCCCAGCTTAAATTCCAAAGCTTTATCTACAATATATTCGTAAACGTCTTCATCAAACGTCAGTTTAATGGAATCCATCTCAAACAATTTGACATACTGCTTGATGATCGAATTCTTCGGCTCTGTCAGAATGCTGCGAAGCGTGCTCCGGTCAAGCGGGTTCAGATAAGTCAGAATAGGCAGACGGCCGATGATCTCCGGAATCAGCCCGAACGACTTCAGGTCGGTTGGCGTAATGTATTTCAGGAAGTTATTCCTGTCCACCTGAGCAGTATCCTTGCTGGCAGAATATCCCACAACACGAGTGTTCAGACGTTGTGCAATTTTCTTCTCGATACCGTCAAATGCTCCGCCACAGACAAAAAGAATATTTTTAGTATCTACCGCTATCATTTTCTGTTCCGGATGCTTTCTTCCGCCCTGGGGAGGTACGTTCACGATCGAACCTTCCAGTAGCTTCAGCAAACCCTGCTGTACTCCTTCTCCACTTACATCACGGGTTATAGACGGATTGTCACTTTTACGCGCGATCTTATCTATCTCATCAATAAATACAATTCCCCGTTGGGCTGCATCCACGTCATAATCGGCAGCCTGCAACAGACGGGTCAGAATACTTTCAATATCTTCTCCCACATAACCGGCTTCGGTCAGTACCGTAGCATCCACGATAGCAAACGGCACATGCAGTAATTTTGCGATCGTACGAGCCAGCAGGGTTTTTCCCGTACCGGTTGCGCCGACCATAATAATATTAGATTTCTCGATCTCCACGTCATCCGAAGTGACTTTCTGGAGTAATCGTTTGTAATGGTTATACACCGAAACAGAAAGGTAACGCTTGGCGTCATCCTGTCCGATCACATATTGATCCAGAAAGTTTTTTATATCCTCCGGTTTCGGCAGTTCCGCCTGGTCAAGTCCCAGAGAACTTTTCCTGGCAGGCTGTTGTTCTTTTACAATTTCATACGCTTGCTGTGCGCATTCATCACAGATGGCACCGGATATCCCATTTATCAGCATATTAACGTCCCGACTGCTTCTCCCACAAAACGTACAAACGTCGCCTGTTTTGGCCATAGATATTTTGTTTATTTATTTGTCGAAAAAGACAAGGCGCAAAGGCCTTGTCTCTATGTTTGTTATTTACTATTACGGACCAGGATCTCGTCTACCATTCCATAAGCTTTCGCTTCTTCGGCAGTCATCCAGTAGTCGCGATCGCTATCGCGTTCTACTTCTTCATAAGGTTTTCCTGAGTGAGTTGAAATAATAGTATACAGTTCTTTCTTTACCTTCAGGATTTCACGAGCAGTAATCTCGATATCCGAAGCTTGTCCCTGTACACCGCCCAGAGGTTGGTGGATCATCACGCGAGAATGCGGCAAAGCCATACGTTTGCCCTTCGTTCCGGCTACCAGCAATACGGCGGCAAAAGAAGCGGCCATACCTGTACAGATAGTAGAAACATCACATCCGATAAACTGCATGGTATCATAAATACCATAACCTGCATATACCGAACCGCCCGGCGAATTAATATAAATAGATATATCTTTGCCGGGATCGCTGGAATCCAGATATAATAATTGCGCCTGAATCACATTGGCCGAATAATCGTCGACCTGTGTTCCCAGGAAGATAATACGATCCATCATCAAACGGGAAAACACGTCCATCTGCGCAACATTCAGCTGGCGCTCTTCAATAATTGTCGGAGAAATATAACTGCTGGTGATATTCATATAACTATCCAGCGCGTTACTGTTCATCCGCAAATGCTTTGTTGCATACTTTCTAAAATCGTCCATAGTTTACTGTTTATTGTATAACCGAAAGTCATAAAAAAAGGGATTTCCCTCTGACTTATCGGAATAACAAAGTTATAAATAAATTTCTGAAAGAAACAACTTATTTGCTATCCGCTAAGATATTTTTTAGAGAGGAACCCCTTTTTCTTGCTGAAACCTTAGTAAATACTACGATTTCTGAAGAATAATATTATTCAAAGAGTTTGTTGAACTCTTCTGCTGAAACTTCTTTTACGTCCAGTTCTACCTGTTCTTTCAACCAGGCAGCCAGTTTTTCTTCTACTGCACGGTCGATAACATTCTGTAAAGTCTGTTTGTTTTTCAACATATCTTTTGCATAGTTGGCCAATACATCTTCAGGAACAGAAAGCATGCCGTACTGTGCAAACTGAGCTTTTGCCACACGTTTTGCAAAGTTTTCAATATCTGCATCTTCTACCTTCAGGTTATTGCCTTTCACCAGGTTTTCTTTGATCAACTGATATTTCAGGTCTTCGATAATCTTCGGATACTCTTCATCCAGTTTTTCAGCCGTATTCTTTTCATTTGCAGCCAGCAACCAACGTTTCAACAGGTCGTCGGCAAACTTCAGTTCGCCAGCTTTCTGTACCAATACTTCACGGGCATCCAACAGGAACTTGAAGTCGCTCTGAGGAGTGAACTGTTCTGCCAATGCATCCTTAATCTTATTCTTGAATTCTTCTTCGCTGGAAACAACGCCTTCACCGAATACTTTGTCGAACAATTCCTGGTTCAGTTCTGCCTTTTTGTGACGTGTGATTTCTTTAATCTCGAAGCTGAAATCTCCGGTAAGACCAGCAACAGCTTCTTTGTCAACCTTCAGCAAAGAAGCGATCTCTGCTTCAGCGCCTTCGTAAGCCTTATTCGGGTTGAACACGATTACAGTGTTAGCTTTTGCACCGATGAATTTAGCTTTTTCAGCTTCATCCTTCAGATAAGAAGGCATCAGTACTGCATCTTCCACAACGATACCACCTTCTTTCGGAGAACCGTTTTCAAGTTCTGCAATAGTACCTTTAACCAGGTCTTTTTCTTCTACTTCTTCAGCAGTGTCATAAGATCCGAAGTTTGCAGTATAAGCGTCAACCTGCTGGTTCAACATCTCTTCGTCGATAGCAACCTGATAATAAGGAAGCTTGTCGCCCTTACTCAGTTCGATTTTGATTTCCGGAGCCAAAGCTACGTCAAAACAAAATTCGAAATCTTCCTGTGTATCGAAATTAATAGGCTGTTGTTCTGTTTCGTTAGGCATCGGTTCGCCTAAAACGTTCAACTTATTCTCGTTGATATATTTGAACAGATTTTCGGAAACCAACTTGTTGACTTCTTCAACCAGTACATGTTTTCCATACATCTTCTTCACCATACCCATCGGTACCATTCCCTTACGGAAACCCGGTACATTTGCTTTCTGACGGAAGTTGCGCAGGCTCTTTTCAACCTGTTCAGCATAGTCAGCCTTCACTATTTCTAATTTCACAATACCGCTAACGGCATCAATGTTCTTAAGCGAAACGTTCATTCTGAATGATTTATTTAATTAATAGTCGTATCGAATTTTAGGCTGCAAAATTAGAGTTATTCTTTTAATCTCGCAAATTGTTTACTTAATTTGTTATAAGTAAGCCAAAATTAGACACATATTAATTTTTTCAATCCAAAATCTTGTATTTCTAAAATAAATGTATTCCTTTGTAATGTGAAAGGGGATTTACCTTGAACGTAAATAACATTGTTTTTTATTTCTTCATTTACTTGTTACTTGTCGATTTATCTATCACTGTTACGAAATTCCGGTTTATTACTTTCATCAGTAACAATTTTATTTTTTAATTATTTCTATTTTTATGAACATTTACATTGGTAACCTGAACTATCGTGTTCGGGAAGAAGATCTGAAACAAGTAATGGAAGAATACGGAGTGGTAGATTCTGTAAAGATCATCAAAGACCGTGAAACAGGTAAATCAAAAGGCTTTGCTTTTGTTGAAATGCCTGATGATGCAGCAGCTAAAAAAGCTATTGGAGAATTGAACGAGGCTGAATTCGAAGGTCGTCAGATGGTTGTAAAAGAAGCCAGACCAAAAATGTAATTCATTCTTTCCTGAAGAAATAAAAACTTCTACCTATATTTGGGCAGAAGTTTTTTTATGTCCGTACATTAATATTATAGATATGGTATTAAAAGGTATATATGCCGGTAAACCGGCCATGTTCCAATTATGGCTCCTGCTGGTCAGTCTTTTGTTCGGAGCAGTCCCGTCATCCCTGATCGGAACGGGAATCTTTGTTTTGTCACACGGTGTATCCGTCAATATAACGCAATACCCCGATATGATGCGAATGATGCAGTTGTTGTCAGCCATCGGGACTTTCCTGTTCCCGGCACTGGCGGTAGCCTGGCTGTGCAGTGCGGACCCGGCCGCCTACCTTTGTATAAAGCGTAAAGTGGATACCAAAATCCTGCTGCTAGCACTGGTCAGCATGTTCCTGATGTCCCCTGCGATCACACTGACAGCTTTGCTGAACAAACAAATGATACTGCCGGAGTTCATGGCCCCGGTCGAAAGCTGGATGAAAGCGCAGGAAGCCCTTGCCGAACAAATTACCAATACGCTTTTAGCCGGCGACGGTATGCTTACATTCCTGTCGAATCTGTTTGTCATCGCTATAATGGCCGGTATTACAGAAGAATTTCTGTTCCGTGGTGCCCTGCAACGGATTATAGGTCAATGGACATCCAATCATCATATAGTCATCTGGTCTGCCGCTATTCTATTCAGCGCATTCCATTTGCAGTTCTACGGGTTCCTCCCCCGTATGTTACTGGGAGCATATTTCGGTTATTTGTTATATTGGAGCAGAAACATCTGGATTCCGGTCTTCGCCCATTTCGTCAATAACGCTTTTGCCGTTATCAGCATGTCGGATATCCATCTGCGGGAGAATGAATTTATCACCGGAGATATATCCAACGCGAACCTGTTGCCTTACTCTGCATTAGCAGTAGTGACATTAGTCCTGTTCTTCTTATGCACCCGGCACATCAGGAGACTTTTGCAATAAAATAAGTTGAATTTATAAATCTTTTTTCCGCAGCACGAAGTCTTTCCCCAAATATTTTTCGCGTACGATCTCGTTTTCTGCCAATTGCTCTGCTGTTCCCTGGAAAAGCACTTTTCCTTCGAACAGCAAATAAGCACGGTCGCAAATGCTCAATGTTTCGTACACATTATGGTCGGTAATCAGGATACCGATATTCTTATGCTTTAACTTGGCTACAATCGTCTGAATATCCTGCACGGCAATCGGGTCGACACCGGCAAACGGTTCATCCAGCATAATAAACTTAGGGTCGATCGCCAGACAGCGGGCAATCTCGGCACGACGGCGTTCACCACCAGACAACTGGTCTCCCAGGTTCTTTCTAACCTTGTTCAATCCAAACTCAGCGATCAGGCTTTCCAGTTTTTCTTTCTGATATTCGGGAGTGGTTTCCGTCATTTCCAAAACAGAACGGATATTATCCTCAACCGTCATTTTACGGAAGATAGAAGCCTCCTGCGCCAGATAACCGATCCCGTTACGGGCACGTTTGTAAACCGGGAATTTCGTAATTTCCATATCATTCAGGAATATCTTCCCCTCATTAGGAGTCACCAACCCCACAGTCATATAGAATGTCGTCGTCTTTCCCGCCCCATTCGGTCCGAGCAATCCAACAATCTCCCCCTGTTTCACATTAATAGAAACATGGTTCACCACCGTTCGCGTTCTATATTTTTTCACCAGGTCCTCCGTCCGGAGCACCATCTGTTGTTCGTCTGCCATATCCTAATAATTTACGGGTACAAAGAAACGCAATTAATTAGTTTTCCACAAGACTATTATCATTTCTTACAATTCCATTACCACCAACTACCCAACCAACCGCTTTCATGACCACTTCTCCTATTTTATTAACCTAAAAATATTTTTTTCAACACACTGATTATAGCAAACAAACCGAAGATCAGAGGATTAAAGACACCCCAGCCACCCATTTCGCCAAAAGAAAACAGATTATATAAAGCCGTTAACGAACCGGAAGAAACGAACATGATTTTACGCTTTATCAGATCTTCATATTTAACCCAATTTTCTCCCGAATAACCGGAACTTCCTTCCGGGACATAAATAGCTTCCAATGAAAAACAATTCTCAAATACATTCTCTCCAAAACGGGCAGGTGCCTTTGATGAGAGAAAAGTAACATCAGTCAATTCGGAACAACATTGAAACACCTCTTTCCCAATCGCTTTCACAGAAGATGGGATTATAACTGAGGTAAGATATGTTTGGGAAAAAGCAGCACGTTCAATATCCGTGACAGATGCCGGAATTACAACAGATTTAAGAGCGGAATGGGAAAAAGAACCTGCACCAATCGTTTTCACGGAAAATGGAAGTTCTACGGAGGACAAAGCCGTTCCGTAAAAACCACCTGCTCCGATCTTCTCTAATTCCGATTTTTCGGCAAACGTCACTGACGATAATTTTCTACAATCAGTAAAGGCAGCCCCTCCGATTGCCGTTACGGAAGACGGAACCATTACCGACTCAAGAGGTGTTTTAGCAAAAGCACCCGCTCCAATCGTAGTAACCGAAGAAGGTATTGAGAATGAAGCCAGTGCTGTTTCTGAAAAAGCCCACTCACCGATCGCTTTTAAATTATCGCCACCAAACGTCACCAACGTCAATCTCCTGCAATACCTGAAAGCCCCCTCCCCAATCGTTGCAACAGAAGATGGAATCATAACTGAATGAAGCCTCGTCCCGGAAAAAGCCCCAGCACCAATCGTCCTCAAATTCATATCTCCCGTAAAAGTTACAGACGAAAGTCTCTTACACTCCGTAAAGGCAGCCTTTCCTATAGTAGTTACGGAAGCGGGGATTACAACCGATTCCAGAGACGTCTCACAAAAAGCCCATTCACCGATTTCCTTTAGCTTCTGGTTTCCGGCAAATATAACCGACGACAGATTATAGCAATATCTGAAAGCAGCCTTTCTGATCGCGGTAACAGATGCCGGTATTACAACAGACTCAAGGGCTGTTTCATAAAAAGCATACTTACCGATCGTTCTCAACTCCGAATCTTTAGCAAACACCACAGATGACAAATTGCTACATCCCGCAAAGGCAGCCCCACCTATCATCGTCACCGAAGCAGGAATCGTTACCGACCCGACACGCGGCAAATCTTTAAATATCAAATTCGGAATAACGGGAACACCCTCTTCTATATAAATTTCAGTCACTGCCCTTTTATCATTTTCACTGGCATTCTTCTTCCAATCGGCATAACCGCCATACATCAGAATAGTCAGCTTCCCATCCTGCAACTCATAACCGAAATCTTCCGCTGACAGGCTCCCCATCGAAAGCAACAACAAAGCAAATATCCAGATACAGTGTCTCATAATCATTTCTTTTCTGGTTAACAATTTATCATTTTTGCAAGATACACACTTATACGAACAATCCGTGATCCAAAGGCTTAAAGTTATTTAAATCCGTTAGGATTTCCGTAACTGATAAACTAAATGGTACAAAAAAAGATATAACACAGATTATAATTAGAGATCCTATTTTTTATGCTTGATCAACATGATTACCGGATTATCTTCCGGATCCAGGTTGGCTGCAATTTCTTTTAGTCTGCCTTTTAACACTCCCTTCTCATAGTCCTTAACAAGTTCCCAGGCTTCTAATGTTTGCCAGGATGAGATCTCTCTGTTCAAAGGTCTTCTTGGGCTCAGGAAGGTTTGTTTTTCACTTGTGTAATCACTATTATACACTTTAAATCTGAATAAAGCCTTTTTCTGTTTATCGTATACTATATCGGTCGTTGAGAAATCCATTCTTTTTTCAACAGCTGCAATAAAATAGTAACGGTCAGTTAACATACTCGGCAAAAGAAATATTTCGGGATTCAGAGATTGGATAGAGGGAGCCCTTACTATAAACGGCTTCAGGGTATGATCCGGTAAATATCGGTACAAAGTATCGGCCGAATATTCGGTCAGTATATAATCATTAAAATAAGGCATTAGCGGATGGGTAGTTTGAGGAGAGTAAAGATAAAATTTCCCACTTACTTCTTTATCTTCGATTCTAATCATAATTGTCTTCTTTTCTTTAAAGGGTATTTGAATCTCTTCGGTAATGCTGCCATCCTGTTTTGATATAAGCATAAATGATTGTCCAGTATGGGATGCCTGCATGCCATAGTCATTAAAAGCATCACGGCAAATTAAATTTTCCTGATCAAAACTGTACATTTCAAAAAGTGAAAAATCTTTATTAATCGAAAGACTTCGCTTAAAGTTTCCCTCCAGATCATATACGAGTATTTTTTTAGCATACGCATCGTTGGCAAATATTTCACCATTCTCTTCATCCAATACTATTCTTGAAAAGGTAGTATATTCCTCACCACCTTGTCCTTTCCGGTTTATCTTTCTCAACGCTTTTCCTTTCCGATCGAAGATAAAAATATTACCATCAGTATTAAAATTTGATGCCACTATGACATCCTTGCCTACAGCCCAGAGGCTACCCTGACAAAGAAATTCATCTGTAGTTTCCAACGGAATGTATTCCACATCCATAAAATCTTGAAGTATCAGCTTTTTTTGAGGGTATTTTGCTGTGACATCAACAGTAATAAAGTCACCTGCCGGTTGTTTATTCTCTCCGCATCCTGCAACAATGAACAGGAGGATAATTAAAATTGAATTTAAATTCTTCATAGACTACTAGTGTTTAGATATCGATCAACGGACGCAAGGTAAGGCTTTATTTTCAAAACGACTCATCAAAAGAGGAATATTTATAAAAAACATTCTTATTCCCAGTACATTTCATGTTTTTTTATAGTCATAGCCGATTTTAAGAGAAAAATAGTACATTTGCAAATACTAAGCCGCCGCGCAGTGAGCGACGGCTCAGCTATTCTTAATAAACAAAACAGATAGCCATGAAATTTTATAACAGGGAAAAAGAATTGGAGATGCTAGACAAAGGGCGGCAATCATCTTTTAATCTACATTCTCAAATGACGGTTCTCACAGGCCGTAGGCGAATAGGTAAAACCAGTCTTATCCTGAATAGTTGTGAGAATACACCAACTATCTACCTTTTTGTGAGCCGGAGCAATGAAGCTGCCCTTTGCAAAACATTCTCCGAATCTATAAAACACGTATTTAATACATATGTGCCGGAAGAAAATAGTTTTGCCCGTTTATTCTTATTTCTAATGGAATTAGGGAAACGTGAAAAATATAATCTCATAATCGATGAGTTTCAGGAATTTTTCTACATTAATCCGGAAATCTATAGCCGAATGCAAGATATTTGGGATAGAAACCGGAAAGAATCACATGTAAACTTGATTGTCAGTGGTTCCGTATACACCTTAATGAATAAAATTTTCAGAGATTATCGGGAACCTTTGTATGGTCGTGCTGACAGTATCATCAAACTATCTGCTTTTACAACTCCTGTACTGAAACAAATTCTTTCGGATTACAAACCCGATTACACCCATGATGATCTTTTGGCTTTATACACATTTACAGGTGGGGTTCCGAAATATATTGAATTTTTTATGGATAAGGGATGCACCGATATGGAACAGATGGTAGACGCTATGTTACAACAGGATTCTATGATGCTGACAGAAGGAAAATCTATGCTTATCCAAGAATTAGGTAAAAAATATGGAAACTACTTCTCACTTCTGGCAGCCATAGCCAGCGGAAATAATACCTTTCCAACCTTAGAAGAAGAAATGGGTAAAAATATGGGAGGATTATTAAACCGTTTAGAAGAAGATTATGAACTTATAAAAAAGAAACGTCCAATATTAGCTAAAGAAGGAACACAAGCTGTCAGATATGAAATATCAGACTTATTTCTCCGTTTTTGGTTCAGATATTTCATTAAATATCAGCAATACATTGAGATTGGAAATTTAAAAGGATTAGCCGATATTATTAAAAATGACTATCCCACCTACTCTGGTTTAACTCTTGAAATGTATTTTCGTCAACAAATGATGGAAAGTTTTGAATTTATGGATATTGGTTCTTGGTGGGAAGGTAAAAGAAACATAGACCAGCATGAAATAGACATCGTAGGCATTTATACAGATAACAAAAGAGCTTTAGTGGTTGAAGTAAAACGCCAACGTAAAAACTTCAAACTGGAATTATTCCAACAAAAGATTGAAGCGATACGAAAAAAAATACTTTTTAAATATAAGATAGAAACCAGATGTTGGTCTATGGAGGATATGTAAAACTGAAATATTAATCAGGCTGAGTTTAAATTAAACTCTCTGATTACAATAAATACAGTCTCACAACTTCACCCTCCTAAGAACTCATCTATTTTATCCGTCGCAATTTTCGTAGCAGACAGATTAAAATGATCAAACCAGGAATTAATATCCACCAGACAATCCGGCTCGTTTTTCTTCTGGTCACTTCCTGCTCGACGGAGACGGATGAAGTAACACCCTGCTCATTAACCATATTGGCAGACACAGACACCAATTCTGTCGAATCTGCCATTCCCCATTCTTCAGTAGCATATACAATACGTTCTACATACTGGCTACCGGCACTGTCGGGTACGGAAAGGGAGACTTCCTTCAAACGAGACCAACCCCGCAACTGCATCCCCCGATTATAATGCAGGCAAGAAGTGTCCAACCGTGTATACGATATCGAATCCCTGAACGAACGAAGTTCTCTCCTGCTTCCGGGATTACGCGATGCACAGCCGGACAATCCTGCTATAAGTAATAAAAAACAAATACCACCTCTCATTTGATAATCACCTGGCGACGGTTCTTCCCCGTCAATTTCAATGACAAATGAATAAAACCACGGCGACGGTAATAAATCGCCTGATCAAAATTCAACCGGCTTTGCTGTAAAGCCTCCAGCAAACGACAACTGCCGAACGTATAAATATCCGCCGCCTCCCCTTTCAGATGCTGGGAATCGGCGACACCACCCACCAGATGATTCAATTCTTCACAACGATACCCACTGGAGATATGCATCCCCATAGGACAATCCGCATACTCCCGAAGCGGCTCCAATAATTTTCTAACCAGATTTCTGATTGCACGCTGCGCTTCCGGTGGCGGCGTATTGTCCAGGCCCTTCTCCACAGCAACCGCACTGTAGATAAACTCCCCCATGTAAAAATGATCACTGATCCAATCCGGATGATTTCTTCTCCACTTCATTTGTTCCGACGTCAAAGGTTCCTCTATTGCATATTGACAAAATTTCGTTTTCATTCTTTTCTTATTTTATATGAATAATCCACTCCAAACAAGGCTCCGGCAAACGTACTGATCTCCCCGAAAGCGACTAAAACGCTATTATGTATTTCCCCTGTCGGAGCCACCCAAAAACCGGAAAAGATCAGGATAAGACCGGCTGCACAAAGCAGCACGGCCATTACCAATTGAACATTCATTCTTTTCATCCATCATCGAATTACTCGATTTCCGGACGATCCTCACCACCTCCGGGATTCTCCGTTTTTTCAACTTCCGGAGTAATCAAAGAATAACCCATCGTTTTCTTAGTCTCACGCAAATCAAACCCGGGAGTGAAAACAATCTTCGGAGCACGAATCATACTTGCAGAGAACTTCTTTTTATCCTCCACGCCCTCGCTTCCGACCGTAATACGGAAATTACCGAATTCCCCCAACTGAACAATACGACCATCCTGCAATTCCAGATCCAGAATATAATTCAGATTATCCAGTACCGCTTTCACATCCGCACTCGATACCGTACTTCTAGCAGCAACCAACTTGCATAAACGTCTGATATCCGTAAATCCCGTACTTTTAGATACCGCATAATACAACTTCTTGGAACCTTTGACTCCCGGTTCCGACGGGCGCAGAACCAACTTGTAACCTTGTGCCATAATTAAAAATGTTTTTAAGTGAATAATTAAGTACAACACAAAGATACGGCGGTAAAAAAGAGGCAATAAGCAATAAGAAGAGGAAGCTAAAACAATATAATCACATAAGAATCAAGTTGTTGATCTTTTAAACGATCAAGAAAGAGATTATAATCCCGGTTCTTACTGCTTTTCTGAAACGCCCATATTTTATATTCTTTAAATATAAACTTCAGCTTAACTTTACTTTCTCAATCAACTCAAACAACTCAACCAGATCATCCGTATCCACCTTGGCGTACCTGATTTTGTCAGATAATCCCTTGACTTCCAAGTCCATCTTAAACCCTAGCAAAAAAGAAAAAGCCAACTTGGAATAAGAAATCTTATGCTTTTTAGACGGTCGCTCAAACAGATTTAATATTTTCACAAACAACTCTTTATCTTTCAGATCGTACAGGAATTCCCCCAGAACCGTATCCTTGCGAACAAACTCCACAAACTGCTGTCGTTTACTCTTTATCAATGCGACCAAAAACTCACGATAAGCAACATTCAGGTTTCCCCACTCAGAGAAAGCCAACCCGAAAGTACCTTTCACAAAACCGGCTTTTTCATTCTCCGGAAGATTTATCACTATTTCATTAAAATGCTGGACGGTAGGCTCGGCACCCAGCTGTGCCATCAGTAACTTTTTCATACGAATCCGGGAAGGGGATTGTTCATCCTTCCCGGCTCGAAAGCCACTAAACGAGACAAAAGAGACAACAAAAAAACTTCAGAACCCTTCTTTCAGTATCTTTTTCAGTGGCTGGAAGAAACGTTCTATCAAACGTACATCATCAGTTACAATTTCGGCTGTGGCTTTCATTTCATAAGAAACAGGCAAATTCTTCCTATAATTGGTGGTCAGTCCGTTCGGGAAGGCAATCTCCACCATATAATTGTCTTCCGAAGGCACCAGCGAAACTGACGACAAACGCCCGTTCACGATACCGAATTCCTGATCCGGGAAATTCGTAAACCGCACAATCACTCGCTGTCCGGCCTTCACCTTTCCGGACCGCTGAATCGGCAGTAAGGCCCGCCCGATCCAGGTCTCCCCGCCCGGACATTCGCTTAATGTACCGTTAAGTAAGAGCATATCGGTAATTTGTTGTAAATCCTTTTTTATTTGAATGATATTATTTTCTAATACTGTCAATACTTTTTACTTTTTAGCCTTTACCAACATAATCACCGGATTAGAATCCTCCTCCAATGTCGCGGCGATTTCTTTGAGCTTGCCTTTCAACTTTCCTTTTTCATAGTCCTTGCGAAGATTAAAAGCATTTATAGAAGAACATAATTCGCCTTTTGGATTTATAGGGCTCAGCGTAACCATATAGATTTCTTTTTTATAAGAATAATCACCATTGTATACGACATATCTAAAAAAATCCTTTTCCTGTGTATCGTACACTAAGTACGTTTTCGGAAACCCTTCTTCTTTACTAAAATCATATACATTCTTTATGCTTTCCATGAAATAATAACGCTCGGAAACCAACTTTAAAATCAGGAAAACTTCCGGATTCATGGTGTGGACAGATGGTGTTCGCGCAATAAACGGACGTAAACTGTAATCGGGCATTAAAGTGTAGATCGTATCTGACGATGGTTCTAATAGGATCCAATTACCCTTAAATGGAGTTATTCTGCTATAATCTCCTGGTCCGGCAGCTCTTGTCCCTCCTTCATCCCTTAAAAGTTGAATAAATACCTTCTTCTCTTTAAACGGGGTTTTAATTTCTTTGGTTATGCTCCCGTCTTGTTTCGATACGAGCAGGAATGGTATCTCTTCATTCAATTCATCGTAACAAATCAGATTCTCTTTATCATAATTAAATATTTCCCAATAAAACATGGTATTACCACCCTCTTTCTGTTTAATACTTCGCTTAAAATTTCCCTCCAAGTCATAAACCTTTATTTTTTTTGCAAAGTGATCATTTATAAACATTTCATTGTTTTCTTCATCCAATGTAACACTTCTACAAGAGATGTATTCCTCCCCTCCCTGCCCTTTACGATTTATCTTACGGATAGCTTTCCCGGTTCGGTCATACACAAAAATATCACCGTCATCCCTATAGTTTTTTACTAATATGAATTCTTTGCCCACAGCCTGCACAAACCCTTGATTAACAAAATCATCATTTGTTTCCAGCGCAATATACTCCACATCCATGAAGTCTTGAAGAATCAGTTCTTTTTTGGAGGAATAACTTTTATTTACGTCTACTGTTATAAAATCATCAGTCGATGAATTACCTCCTCCACACCCCGTCATCACAAACAGGATGATTATCTCTATAAAAATTAATATTTTCATCTGCATATCATTTTGTTTACTCCGTTATTCTTTTACATGACAAAGATTTGGACGCCCAACAGTTATTTCATAATTGGATGAAGGCGGACAAAACATAAAAAATATCACACATGATGCAATCTCCTTCATATCGGTTAAATTTAATCATTTGAGATATCCAAAGATAGAAACTTTATTTCTATAAAATGGATCTTGCCGGACAGGCTTTTCATATTAAAGCCGAAAAAACGAAGAAAACCAGTAGCGTAAAGAACTTCAAAATCCCTCCTTCAGCACCTTTTTCAGTGGCTGGAAGAAACGTTCTATCAAACGTACATCATCGGTTACAATTTCGGCTGTGGCTTTCATTTCATAAGAAACAGGCAAATTCTTCCTATAATTGGTGGTCAGTCCGTTCGGGAAGGCAATCTCCACCATATAATTGTCTTCCGAAGGCACCAGCGAAACTGACGACAAACGCCCGTTCACGACACCGAACTCCTGATCCGGGAAATTCGTAAACCGCACAATCACCCGCTGCCCGACCTTCACCTTTCCGGACCGCTGAATCGGTAATAAGGCCCGCCCGATCCAGGTCTCCCCGCCCTCAGGCACCATACGGGCAAAAATATCTCCCGCCGACAAATAAAGGTTCGGAGCCCCTTGCACAAGCAACTGTACCTTTCCATCCGACGGCGCCACCAGGCAGTAAGACATCTCCCAGACACGGATCGCCGCCAGTAACTGTCCGACCGAAGCCCGGTAATCGCGGGCTGAAATATCTTTCGATGCCAGACTCATATAAGCCGACTGAATATCCCCCAGCAGCCACACATCCTGCAACAGATAATAGCTCAGACGTTCCGGCTGCTCCTGATAACGTGCCAACAACTTCTTCAGCCGGAACACATCCTCCGTCCTGGCCGGGTTCTCAACCACCGCCAACGGAGCACCCATCTTCACCTCCTGTCCGTTAAACACATAAAGCTCATTTATCTTTCCCGACGAGCGGGCCACCACCTCCGCCACCGGATGCCGGCTTGTCAATGTCATCTCCGTCGTGATCACATCCGGATATCTAAAGAAATAGCTACCCACCAAAAGCACCAGCACCACGATAAACAAGATCGTAATCCCCCACCGCACAATCCAGTCCGGGATCTGTCCCATCACCTCCTGAACCTCTTCGCTGCGTAATTCTATTTCTTTTCCTGCTTCCATACGACTGTCCCCTGTAAGGGCGGTTCGCGAACCGCCCTTACGAACCCAATTCCAATTGATTCTTTACCAACTTATAATATACACCCCGTCGTGCCGTCAGTTCCTCATGCGTCCCTTCCTCCACGACCTGTCCTTTATCCAGTACCACTATATTATCCGCATCCCGCACCGTACTCAGCCGGTGAGCCACAACAACCACCGTCCTTCCTTTATAGAACTGATGCAGATGTTCCATTATTTCCCGTTCATTATTGGCATCCAAAGCATTTGTGGCTTCATCCAAGAAGATAAATTCAGGATTCTTATATACAGCACGTGCAATCAGGATACGTTGCCGCTGTCCCTGGCTTACACCATTTCCTTCCATACCTATTTTTGTGTTATAGCCCAATGGTAGCGAATCAATAAAATCACGGATATTAGCCACAGTCACGGCATGCAACAACCGTTCTTTATCGATCACTTCCGTACCAATAGCGATATTCTTTGCAATCGTATCCGAAAAGATAAATCCGTCCTGCATCACACATCCCGTATGCGCACGCCATACATGCGGATTCATATTCTTCAAGGACAGATCACCTATTTTGATATTTCCTTTATTCGGATCATAAAACCCGAGCAACAATTTGATCAGCGTCGTCTTTCCGCTTCCGCTGGCACCGACAATAGCCGTCACTTTATGTTGCGGAATTGCCAGATTTATATGCTCCAACACATAATCCCGGTCCGCCCCATCATAACTGAAACTCACATCCTCGATATGCAACGCCCGGTTCTCCGGTAAAGTATTCACTTTCAAAGCTAAAGTCTGCTCTTCATCTTCCCGCTGATGAATCTCCCCTAAACGCTCCAGACTGATCTTCGCATCTTGAAACGAACGCGCAAAACCGATAAACTGCTCGATCGGAGATGTCAATTGCCCTACAATATATGTCAATGACATCATCATACCTAACGTCATTTCACCGGAAACAACAGCCCGGGCTGCGATGAAGGAGATAAGGATATTGGTGCTTTGGTTAAAAAACACCGACCCGAGCTGTTGATATTGCCCTAAAGCTAAACCTTTTATACCAATCTTAAATAATTTCACCTGAATACGCTCCCATTCCCAGCGTTTCTCTGTTTCACAGTTATTCAGTTTGATTTCCTGCATACCGGTCACTAATTGAAACAAATTACTTTGCTCGCTGGCAGCCTGTGAAAAACGTTTGATATCCAGTTCACGTCGATACTTCATAAATGCCAAAATCCAGGTTACATACAATCCATTTCCCAACAAGAAAAGTCCAAGTATTGACAGATCATAATATGCCAAAACAAAACCGAAAACCACAAAATTGACAAAAGAAAATAATGTACTAATCGAAGATCCTGTCATAAAAGCCTCAATACGATTATGATCGCTAATACGTTGCATGATATCCCCCACTCTCTTCGTATCAAAAAAATGAAGAGGCAACCGCATGAGCTTTGCTAAGAAATCTGATATCAATGATATATTAACCCTGGTATTGACATGCAGTAAGATCCAACTACGAATAAAATCAACAGACAACTTCGCCATAAAAATCACTAACTGGGCTATCAATATCAATGTAATAAAGTTCAGATTTCCATCCCTAATACCAGTATCCACTAGGCTTTGTGTCAGAAATGGTATAATCAGTTGTAGGATACTTACGGTTAGCATCCCTAAAATCAACTGAAAAAGTTCCTGTCTATAGGGTATTAGATAGCGAAAGAAAAATGATAACTTTCTATTTTTCAGTTCCTCCATATCTTGCCGTTTATAAAACTCTGGCCCCGGTTCAAACAACAAGGCTGTCCCTGTATCTTTCCCCTCTACTGAAGAGCTAAACCAACAATGTCCAAATTCCATTTCATCAAATACCACTCGACCTGCGGCTGGGTCAGCTATATAATATTTCCCATTTTTTATTTTGTAACAAACTACGAAATGACGCTGATTCCAATGTAAAACACAAGGCATAGAAACTTCTCTACGCAATTGTTCCAACGTTATCTGTACACCTACTGTACGGAACCCTATTAATTCAGCAACATCACTAATCCCAAGCATTGAAACTCCTTCACGAGTGATAAAGGCATGTTCCCGTAAATATTGAATAGAATAATTACGCCCATAATATTTTGCAATCATACGAAGACAAGTAGGACCACAATCTGCAGCATCTAATTGAAGATAATATGGAAAAAAACACATCATAATTATGTTATTTTTTTGCAAACTACACACATCAACAAACAAGCATAGTTACTCAATTTTTATTCCTCATCAATAATCAATTGACTAAAACGTAGTTCAAATAATTGATTTGGAATGTAGATTAATAAACTCTCAAAATAACATGAATAACCGTATTTTTATATTATTATATTAGTATACCAATAAGTTTTCATTCATGCTAAAAAATAAAGTATTATAATTATAAAAAACATGATTACTAGGTCCAATTTATCTCTAAAAATTCTAAATCTTCTATTTTATATTGAAAAGGTAACATATATCCGTTTATTAAGACTGTAGGAGTTGTACGCAATTGATTTTTCCTAATCCATTCCTCATGATTAACAAACTCATTTTCTACAATACTATCCACCAATAATCCTTTTTGCAAAAAAAATTCTTCTTTCCTATATTTTCCATTTGTAAACCAATCATCATAAACTTTCATAACATCAACAGATCCATATTTGAAGAAAGCTGCAATTAACATCTTATTACTTACAGACAAGGATTCCTCAAAAGATGAAAAGACATATTGTAGACAATATTTATCGCCAGTCTTTGATAATAGATTATTCAAACGATAGTGCATTTTAGCACATGGTTCACAGTGAGGATTAGTTAATACAGAAATTAATATATTTGCCCGTAGATTTCCAAATCTTATTTGTGACGTAGAACATGAAACGTCATAATATTCATTAGATTTCAACAAAGCCAAAAACACATTTTCATTCATTTTAATATTATTCACCTCATACATAAGTTCCTTTTTAGATAAAGAATCAGTTAAAATAGAAACAAACTGATGAACGATTAAAAATGGTAATACATATAATAGTAATATCCAGAACGACTCAATAAGTTTAAAAGGTCGCATTGTTAAATAGCCAAAATACGCATAAAAAATAAACAACAACCAAAATATTCCCATTACAATTAAACACATCGGACACCATTGTTTCACTTTAAAACGTTGATACCAAATACTCCAAAATGTATAAAAAAGAGCAAAAACACTAATCCATGCACAATAAAACAACCAATAATGAAACAAAATACATATCAAAAAAGTAGAAGCAAAATATGCGAAACCGATTTCACTCCACGAAAACAAACCTAAAAATTTTGAGGCATCAGATTCAAGAATATCATTACAGTTACTTTTCTTAAAAAGCGAACATAATTTATCAGCATAGAGACTTTTTGCATTCATCTGTTTCTGCAATAATAGAAAACATATATATAGTCCAAACAGCAATACACCTCCTAAAACAGCATCCTCCCCATTCAATAATCCTAAAAAAATAAGAGAGAGTACCCCTCCTAGAAATAAAACAATATACAATATTTTTAAAAAAAACACATCAACAAACTCTTTTACTTTATTTTCATGATAATTAGGTTCAATCGATTCTTCACTCACCTCAGGAACCAACAAAATACCAGACCAAATAGAAATAAATTCATCGACAGATATATTCATTTCTTCACCATTAAATGAACAATAAGCATAAGTATTTTTTATATTTTTAACCAAAATAAAACTATGACTAGCATAAGCTATAAATGGACATATTATATCTATTATTTGTTTTTTATTTTTAATTTCAACAGCCGTATTTTTCACATTATAATGAGACAACATCATAGACAAACCATATAGACTATTATGATAAGGATTACCTTTATATATATCCATTGCATACCCATGGGTATATTTCACATTTAAGCATCTCAACAACTCTATAAATACATTCATATTTTTCATAATTAAATCTATATTATTCAAATATAACAACTACTGGATTATCCTCTTCAGACATGTTAAAAACATTTTCATTTTTGACATTTTCCATAAAAGAAGCAGCATCTACTAATCCTATTAATTTACCATCAGCTGTTGCAGTTTGTAGTTTTCCTGTAAAAGTACCATTTTTCGCATCTTCTATCTGAAGTTTATCCGTTACTTTAACAAACTCATCTTGTTTATTATAAATTCCCCAATAAGTTTTTGACTCTGGACCCTTATAATAATTCATTTCAAAAACAAAGAACAAAGAAGTCTTTCCCTCTAAGATATAATCTATAGCTATTTTACTATCTTCAACTTTAAATCGATCTTTATAATCACAATGCATTTTTCCCAAATTAAAAACTAATTTTGGATTCATTTTATTCTCTACAACTTCGTAAATTGTATCATTAAAATTTTCCTTAAAATAAACATTATCACCAAAACTCCACAAACAAGGGTTTTCTGTATAAAAAAAAGCCATTCGACCATCTTTCAAGGCAAATATTTGACAACATGTTGACACTGGTATATTTCCAAACCCTGTAAAAAAAACAGGGGTTTGAGAGAAATCAGAAGGCAAAACCTCATCCTCATTATAAAAACACTTTTGTACTTCTCCATTTTGAATATTATATATAAATATTTTATAATCAGATTTATTAAACAATGTTTGTTTATAAGCATACAGCTTATCTCCCATGGAGATTTGAGGAACTTCGGTCAAACGAGGAAAACTATCAGGCAAATTTATACTACTAAGTGAATTTCCATTTGCATCGAAACGTAACATTTTTTTTCCTTCTGTTTGTACATATATTATTTCAGCTTTATCGTCTACCCAAAAGACAGGAATTCCATCTTGTAACACATACTCATTCATTCCTTGCCCTATTCCCCCTATAACTTTAATAAAATGTCCTGTTTTTTTATCAAACATTTTTATAGGCTGTTGAAAAGAACCAACAAGCAATTTATCTTTCAATAATCTGACATAAGCTCTCTTCCCAATCAATGATTCATCAGTTGTTTCCAATGGAATATATGAAACATGCTCACTAATATCCGTAACAAAAAGTCCTTCAAGATGTATTAATGCATCTTCTATATCTATAGATTTGCAACTTTCTTTTTTAGAATTGGAACAAGCACAATATGCTATGAGAAAAAGAAACAAAAGAACTTTTTTCATAAAATTACACAATTAAAAGACAATACTAAATTATTCATTGAAAATGACGAAAGCCTCTATTTAGTCTAATTCATTGATAAATAAACCCAAATAGAGGCTTTCTTTAGCACTACATTTCCATTCTTATTTCTCGCGATGGCAAGTCTTACCATTTACATCCACATTGCAAAGAGCCTGTAGAAGTATCCCAATCACAAGACCCATAGTGCATTATGCCCCATACAAGTACAGAACATGATCCTACACAAGACGAAGCAGAACAACCTGATTCAGCTCCAACAATACTTTTCATTTCTTCCTTAGATAATTCTACTAAGTCAATTTTTTTTAAATTCAACTTCGATAACTTTCTCATATAAAATCATAATTTTAAAAATTACATAGCTCATTCTTGAGTTCCTAGAACTGACTCAAGCTACTGCATAGCTACAATTTCACAGTAATTATATATTTACAGAAATATTCATAACATATAAAAGGATATATCATGAATATTTTCAACATCATAATTATCATCTAATATTATATCATAATTCAATATTCTATCTCTATCCTCTACCTGATAAAAATCATATTTATGCTGCCGATCAATTAGATTCAAATATCCTAAATGAATTAACAAAGTCTTTGCTTTAAAACATCTATAACTATTTTTATAAGGTATAGATGGAAAATGAAGTGTCCTTTGATTTATTATCTGCATCCATCCTTTATTACGAAACATTCTCCATCTTAACCAAAATCTACTATTTGAAGATATACCAGCTTCCTTATCCACCCTATATGTCTCCATACTATCCCACAAATTTGCAATTTGAATTCCTACAGTATCTACATCTGTTCTTTTTATCACCTCTCGCAAATCCATAAATCTATCATCAAACCGTTCATCCGCATCAATAAAAATAAACCATTCCACCTTGAAAAAGGACGCAATATCCAACAACATATTTCGATTCTGCTTGTCGTTGAACTCCGTCCGGACTTTCTGAGCTTTCAACAAAAGTTTATCGGATTGAGTAATTTCATACGTATCATCCTGACTGTCATCATCTAATAAGATAATCCCGTCACAATATTTCTCCACACTCCGAAGACAATCCGTGATCCGTTCCGACTCATTATAAGTCGGGATCAACGCAATCAATGGATAAAACTTTTCAAAGACCACGTCAGACGGAATATCGAACTGCTTCAATGCCGAAAGATACTCCCGACACTGTTCATTTGCATATGGATGTTCTTGCCAATCATAAAGCAACTTTCCCGATCCCGTTTTTGATCGATTGTCTGCCTTGCTTTCTATGGGTAACAACATTTCATACAAAAGATCCTCTGGTACGCTTTGTTCCCAAGCTTCCGATAACCGGCTTTCCCCCAGTTGCAACAAGGCATCTGGATAATATAAACGGTGAATGTCCGCCAGTTCCATACGTCGACACAGGTTTTCTTCTGCCCCTTCCAGTACATCGAATTGTCCATCATAACCACCAACCAAATCCAAATACTCTTTCTTCACCATCAAACAGCCATAGGAAAAACCGATCGCATAATGCAACGGGTATTCATCCAGCGTCACACGCAATTCATAAATGACATCCGCTTGAAAGAGAGATTCAGGGAACATCAACAGGATATAGTTTTTTATCGACTGACAGATACCTTCATTATAGGCTACCGCACTATTTTGCCACGATCCGGCCACCACTTTCCAACTGATAAAGGGGTATTTACGGATACATGCCAACAAACTTCGACAATCCGCTTCTTCATCCACCAGCAAGACAACCTCTATGCCGTTCCGTTCGTAATAAGCCGTACGCAAAGGAAGACTATCCACAAACGATTCCAACCGGTCACCCAACGGTACCACAATGCTCAGGTCAAAATTCGGCAACTGTTTCATAAGGCAAAAAGGATTAGTTTCTCTTTCCACAACTCATACAAGTTCGACCATAAGATTTCCAAATCTTCACGGTCGTATCCATTCCTTTCCGCCAGTTCCTGAATAGAAACTGCCCCATCACACTGATCCAACAAATCGATCATTTCCTGATCCAGTTCTTCGAAACAAATCAATCCGCGCTTCAGATACGATTTACCATCCAATTCTTCCACCGCAAAAAGTGAAGACAAACAGGGTTTCAATAACAACCGTTTCTGACGATTGTTCATATATGTAGACATGTTTGTAATCCGCTCTATCTCTTGTAACAGTTTTGTCTTAAATACATGCTTTCCATAAATTGCCAATACCTGTTTCTGAAGAGCTAAAACATCTTCCCGTCGGTCAAATGCAAACACTTTTCGTATCACTGATTCGAGCAAAACTGGAGAAACCGATTCTCCGAAGCTTCCTCCCTTACGCCCCTTAAAATGGACAGATTGCAATTGGACATAATTCTCCGAAGTCACCAATCCGCCCAAACCGTAATCACCCATAACGACACAAGGTTTGCATAAAGCTAATGCCTGCACAGCTTCCGAACCGGATGCCACCACTAAATGCGCTTGCTTATAAGCTGAAAACCAAGAAGAGCGCGACACAACTGTCACGAAAGGAGGAAAGGCATTTCTCAAACACGCATATTCATCGGAAACAATGGTCAATGAGGCATTGGTTTGCCCCAGAAAAGTCAACAATTTGAAATCGTTCTCGCCTACTGAATTTCCGGTTGGACAATAAACGATACGACAAACCTCCGGCTGCTGTTCGTAAAAATAATAATTACCTGTCCTTTCCACCGGACAACAAAGACGGATTTCCATTTCTTCTGGTATCCCTAGAGTAGACAGAACTATATTTCCCATATTTAATACACCAAACATATTTTCAAAAGGAGCAACATAACTATCTATATTTTGGGTAGTTGTAACAAATAATACCGGGCATTTCACATACTGTTTGATCAATTTTTTATAATGAATCAGACAAATAGAGTTCTGAATAAAAATTAAATCATAAGATTTTCTTAACTCCTGAGATTGGTCATTAAACAAATCCCCTATCAAATGAACCTGATAAAGACTTGAAAGAAGATTTATCAAATAACCTGCCAATTCTTTTGACCGGATATCCAGATACTTCCCAATTCCTATATATAATGCATACATCTGCTTCATGGTAGATTTATTGTTAAATTTCAAGACAAAGGTATGGACCTAAAAAAATAAAAAGTGGATTGAATCTATTTTAACACGCCACACAACACCCTGATAATAAACCCGCTAAACTTCCATGCTATGTAAAATTAAAAGAGCCCTACAAAAACATGGATTTCAAGCTAATAATTAGCCACGATCTCGTAATTAGATCGATATAATTTCATTGGTGTTTAAAGATAAATAAATTTGAGTTTCAAAATTTGTAGCAATGTTATTCCAGCTACATATATATTGTTTTAGTTGATTTTTGGACATACTACAAACTTTCATAAACTCTTTACCGCTCTCTATCCTCTGCCGTTCACTACAATATCGGGAGTTTCCATTTCGAAAATGAAACAAATGGTATAAAACTCCGGTAACTCGAGAAACTGGTAGTCCTAATATTTCCATCCGTTTTACACGTTCCTGATCCTCCATCCCCCAACCATAAAAGTGCTCATTCTCTCCCCCTGCATTCAAATAAATACTCCTGTGTACTAATAAAGCACCACCGACAGAATGAATAACACGGTTAAAATGTTCTCTTTCTTTCAAAAAATCAATAGAACGGTTATTTCGAAATACAAAACTATCTTCCAACGAACAGAGATTGAAACATCCGTCATAAGGGAAACTCATGACTGCTCTTCCTTCACGTATGTCGTCTATCGAACAATCTATCTGATTATCCGGAACTATCACATCGGTATCCCATATACCAACAATAGATGTATCGGCTTGCCTTAACAATTCATTCAGGTATTTCGTCCGGTAAAAAATCGGGTTATCGTCTTTCACAAATAAGTAAGTCACATTCGGATAATTTTCTGGCATTTTATATAAGGGACCGGAATCAGCTTCTAATATTATTATTTTAGTATGTGTACGTTTCGATAACTGATCTAACACCACATCCAGATTTGCCTGCCGTTCAGACGAGTCTATGCGAACCGGGATTACGAATGTAACTACATCATCTAGCGGTTTTTCTATATCATTGTAGTTCGTACTGACAATTTCTTTCGTTCCTAATAACCGTTTAGTTCGCTCTGGAAAGAGCCCCAAACCATCTATTATCCGGATGTCCTTCAATAAACACTCATCAATCATTCCCACCTCTTCCAGACGATCCAGTAATTGGATCAGGTTTTGTTTATTGAAAAGAGTTACAGAACTTTCTTCCGAAACATCTATCCGAAGCGTCAAATAATGTATCCAACCATATAAAGAATAGACTTCTTCTTTTTTCCAATTCATACAGAGAATGAGCAGGCGTTTATCCAGTTCCGCCAGCACTTCATCTTCTTTTCCTTCGGCAAATCCATTGCGCAGGATGTATATAAGACCGCATCCCAAGCTACATAAACTACATTCCCGTCCTAAAGAAGGAATAATTTCTATATCATTTTCCAATAATTGCTCTAATAACTCATCCGCTTGTTTTTCATAAATCACATCTCCGGTATAACTCGCATAAGTATACAATGCTATAATTCGTCCAATTTGCGGAATACCGACAGTCCACTCGTCCGGTGTTTGCTGATTGGCGCTCCTATAACGGTTTATAAATTCAATCTGATATTTACGGCGTATATCATAAGCAAATGCTTTCTGTTCATCTCGATGTAACTGGGATATCTGAGACGCATGCCAACGGCACATCATCAATATATTCGGCAGATTTTCGACCTTTCCTGATAATACAAGCCTCGACATAAGGTCATAGTCGGAAGAGTAGATATATTTTTCATCATATCCGCCATGCATTCTCATCACATCAGTTCGTATCATCAAAGATGAATGCAAAAAAGTATTATTCTGAAGCAAATGAATCATCAATTGTTCATATGATAAGGATAAATGTCGTTTCATCTGCGGATTCGAGAAAATAAAATTCGTACCTATTCCCCAAATATCCGGATGAGTTTCCAGATACTTATATTGGAACTCAAATTTTTGAGGATAGGCTATATCGTCCGCATCCATAACACAAATATATTTTCCAACGGCAAGTTCCAATCCTCTATTCCGGGAAGGATAGTTCCCGACATTATATTCATTACAAATCAATATAATACGTTTATCCGTATAAGACTTAATGATTTGCAATGAATTATCTGTTGACGCATCATCTATTATAATAAATTCAAAATTGTCAAAAGTCTGAGATAGTATGCTGTCAATTGCTGCATGAAGATACTTCTCTTCGTTAAAGACAGGCATTATGACGGATATGTCAATCATAGTATTTAGCTTATAGAATTATAGAGATTCGCTTCTAGTTAAAAAACACACAGTGAACCCCACTAGTATATTGGACTATATTAATTATATAAACCATCTACTATATTCATGGAGCTCACTGCTATATCCATTATTTGGCACGTATAAGGAATGGTCATTCTATTGCAAAATCGCCATATAAACATGTATCTTCATAGGCAACTTCAAGCGTATAGGAACCAGATACATAAAGTGCCTGCAATTTAACGATTTGCGGTGAACTATAGGCCTCTATAAAAACTTTATTACCTTCGGCATCCAGTACTGTCACTGTTACATTTCGCGGAGCGTTAAAAAAGTTGATTAAAATTGTATTTCCTTCCAAAGAAGACCTTACAGGAATAACACTACGGAGAACATCTTTATCCGCCTTTCGTGCTTTTAAATGGATATCTCTTGAATCCATTATTTTGGAAAATGCACTAAATGCGACAAGCATACATAAGAATAAGATAACTGTTTTTTTCATAATTGACTTTAATTTGTTGTTTGTACAGCAAAATAACAAATCCTTTTTTGAAAAAATATGGATTTAACAAATAAAAAAACAGAACCAGCACATTGATTATCAACAACCAACTCAAAGCAACAAATGTTCAAAATTTGAAATATGGATTTTACACTATACTAAGTAATATATCTTCTAATGATTTTTTTCCATACGATTTAAAATATTTTTCTTGAATGTTAGTTGGATATTTTGAAATGGTATTAGGTTCTAAATCCATAATTGCCGATATTTTTGCCGTTTTTACACCTAATAATAACAAACAACAGAACCTCTGTTCCTTCTTATTCATTTTAGGATAATTCTTACAAAGCTTAGGTATTAATTTAGGATAAATAGAACAAAACAACTCCTCAAAAACTTCCCATTCTTTATCTGAGTATTTGACAACAACATCTCCCTTATCATAAAGTTTTTTCATTTGCGGATAGTTATTTTCTAAATATTTACGCAAAAATCCTCTCGATTTATTTCTCAAATTCTTAATAACAGACTCTTTCGCTTTTATATCGCTCTGCAATATAGTTATTTGCTTATCTAAAGCATCTGCTTGCGCAGAATACACACTCTTTAGTTGTTGTTTTTCATATTCTATGAATTCAATTTTTGCTTCAGTATTTTCTAATTCATCCCTTTTTAATTGAAGTTCATGTTGTTTATTTTCATATAAAAAATCCTTATTTTCGATTTCACTTTGCAAAGTGACTATCTCTTCATTTAAAACTTTACATCTTTGAGCCAATGATTCTCCAAGCTGTTTTTTTTCAAGCATTAATGATTGAATCGTTACGGCATTATCCTCCAATTCTTTCATTTTCAACTTAAGTTCATTTTCCTTTTCACTTAACAGAGTTTTATTAAATTCAATTACTGATAGACTCTTTGAAAGAGCAATTTCTCCATCTCTTATTATCACTTGCTTTTCACAAATTATTTTTTGATATCGAATAAAGACTATGAATATAAAAAACAACAAAGCTAATATTAAAATAGAAAAAAACAATATTGCATTTTTTTTCTTTAAAGCCAATTGACTCTTTTCATTGATCAATTTATCATAATTATAGCGTGCTTCAATCTCTGCCAATTTTTCAGGTTGATAAATATGTTCTATCGAATCACGTAATAATATATATCGTTCATTATATTCAAATGCAGTTTCATAATCTTTACTTTCAAAGAATAAGACAGAAAACTCCCTATTCAATTGACACTGTATATACAAGTCAGAACTGTCCATAGCTTTATTCAAATAATAAAATGCAGAATCCGATAGTCCTACCTGTCGATATAAGTAACCTAACGAATAATATAAAGAATAGGATAGGTTATCTTCTTCTACCCCACTCATAGATTTATAAAGATATTCAACTGCTTCCGAATATGATGATTGACTTTCACAAATATTCCCTAGACAGACAAGAAGGCTCCTACTCAAATCATTCCAGCCATTCTCATCTGATATTTCCAATGATTTTTTTAAATAGGAAGTTGCACTATCTAATTGATTCTGATACTCATAAGACGATCCTATATCTCTCAATACAAAAGCCACACCCAATAAATTATTTGCTAATTTATAAGAATCATACGCTTTTTGATAACAAGATAAAGCATCTTCGTAAAACGAAGTCTTATCATACAAATCTCCCAAATGATTATAAATACGTGCCTGCAAATTATAATCAGTAGTTTGCAGTACCATTTCTTCCGCTTTTAAATAACTGATAATCGCTTTATCAAAAAGCAACATATCAGTCAAGACTCTTCCCTGGCAATAATAAGCTTGTGCCTTTCTCTCCATATTGTCAGTCTTTTCAAAATAATCCACTGCTACATTTATCAAAGAGTCAGATGTAGGAGTAATGATATTTTTATCCTGTGCCTGAGTCAACAATAAACACCAGAGAGCATTTTGTTCCTGTGAAAGATTTTCCGGATGTGCTATACTATCTAATAGTAATAACGCACTATCCGGTCTTTCATTCATGTATTTCTCTGCTTCAATCAATAAGGGAGATACACTTGTACCGTCACCGCAAGCCACCAGACAGAAAAAAAATAGCAGATTCAGAATTAGTTTAGGGTCTTTCATCATATACATTCAAATTATTGAATGCAAGGTAAAACTTTATTTTCATAAGATCAAAACAAATATCGATAAAAGCTTATAATTCTTCTCCACAAGTGATTTCACACAACAAACAATAGATTTCTTCACTTAGAAATTACTCCACAAAACATATTGTTCCCATTCCGGAATAACTGAACCATAAGAATATTGTGAACGTGAAACGACTCGAAGATTTTTAACCCAGTTAAATACTTTTTTAAATAGAATATCGCTAATCTCTATTGGTTCACAAACCGTTGCCGAATGGTAGTGAACATGCATCGTAAAAAAACAATCCGGTTTGCAAACCCTTTGTAATTCCATTCCTACTAGTTCTAAAGAATCGATATGATCAATTGCATTGACAGATATTACTACATCAAAAAAATTATCCTCAAAAGGTTGTTTTTCAGCATAAGCTTCTATAAAATGAACATCCGGATACAATTCATGTGGAAACCCTAAATCTCTATAAACAGACATTAACGGGTCCAAAGCATATAGTTCACATCCAGAAAAACAAGTAGCACTCGGCATAGGTCCCGCTCCTAGATCCAAAACCTTTTTCCCGGAAAATATCTGTGAATCCAACTGCAATACCTGCAAATATTTAATTTGTTGGTGTAACTTCGTCCAAGTCATAATTGCAGAGTGTATTGGATTTTCCAATACAATGCATTGCTCCGGCAACGGAGAAGAAGTTCCGTACAATTCAGATAACTTTCCTTCATACCACAATTTATATCGAGAAATTTCATTTTTCCAAAAAGCTATCTCCGAACTATATTTTTCATTTTTTCGAAAAGTATCTGTAAGCTTTCTCATGTCATAACCATTCTTTTGAATAAAATTCAACAGTTCTCCTGCAGATAAACTACAAATTTTCAAAAACATCTTCCGATTATGCATTTCAATGTCTCCTTCAGCATATTTTGAATTATCATTACGGGGATGATATAAATGGAATAAAGGTCCTGGTGATCTAAAAACAGGTAGTCTCAATATTTCCATTCGTTTAATACGTTCTGTATCTTCCGGACCCCACCCGTAAAAAAGTTCATTTTCACCACCTGCTGCCAAATAAGTCTTTCGGTTTACAAAAAAAGCTCCTCCGTTTGTATTTAGTCTATAAATACCATAATTGTTCAATGTTTCAGGAGAACAATTCTCTCTAAAACGATTTGAATCAGAAGGGGGAAGCCAACAGCAACGTCCGTCATAAGGATAGCTCATAACTGCTTTCTTTTTCTTAATAGCATCAACTGCCATTTGAATCTGTTCCTCTGCCACCCAAATATCTGTATCCCAAACACCAATAATCGGAGCCTCAACCATCTTTAGCATGTCATTCAGATATTTGGTACGATAAAAAACGGGATCAGAATCTATCTTAAACAAATAATATACATTCGAATATGAATGCTTGAATGTATAACGAGGTCGATCATCTCCCTCTATTATCCAAACCTTACTATTGGGTATGTTTGTCAATTTTTCCAATAAGAAATCCAAATTTCTCTCCCGATCGATTGAATCAATACGGATCGCAACAACAAAAGCCACCTCATCTCTTTCAATATTATCAATCGGAATCAAAGATTCAGTATTTGTCTGTAACCCAAGCAAAGTTGCTGTTCTTACTGGAAAAATATTCATCAAATGAATATTTTTTACTTCCGAATAGATATCTCTGGAAAAATGATATCCACTTTTGATCGCATTAGTCAAACGATCTAACAAAAAAATCAGATTTTGACGAAAAATAATTTCTGACAAACAGTTAGTTGGTTCTCTGTTACATAAAATACGTATTCGAAAATAGTATAACCAATCTGCCCAATTCGCAATAGCTTCATCGGGACGACAAGTCAACTGCCAAAACAAAAAATGATCTACTTCTGCCAATATCTCATCTGCATCACCGTCTACATATTGGTGCTGTAGCAAATAAATAACGCCACAAGCAGTTCCTAACAATCCATTTCCCAATTCTATAGGCATTTCACAAGAGAGTCCCTTCAAAACAATATCTAATAATTCCTCGGCTTGCTTCTCTAATTGACTATCTTTGAACAATCGTGATTTTTGATAAAAATCAATCACATTTATCATATCTGAAGATATTTTTTCTTTTATACCATTCATTATATAAAAATTTCATGTTTGCATTTTTCAAATTAAAACATTTCTATTCTAGAAAAAATGGATTAATAAAAAAAAGAATCAAGCTAACTAATTAATATTCCATAGATTACAAAGCAATAAAAAAATCACGTAACAAAATGTGGAATTTATCTCAAATAAAAGATTCTTTCTCACTAAAAAAGTTCTACAAAACAAAACAGCAAACTGATAACTAAGCAAAAAAACAATCAAACTGACCTTATAAATAATAAAAAAGTAATATATTCACTAGAAAATTATTATATGAGTACTTCATGTCCTTTTTTATCTATAATAGTTCCGATATATAATGTCGCAACATATCTGGAAGAGTGTTTGAACTCTTTGATCAACATACGGATAATTTCAAAGGAGATTATTTTGATCAATGATGGCTCTACTGATCGGTCCGGAGAAATTGCAGAGAAGTTCGCTTCTTCTCATTCCTGTATAAAGCTCTTTCATCAACCGAATCAGGGATTGTCGGCAGCACGTAATAAAGGATTGTCTGAAGTGCAAGGGGAATATATAATGTTTATCGACAGCGACGATTGGATAATAGAAGGACAGACCGAAAAAATGTTCTCGGAAGCTATCGGTTTTCACCCCGACATAATAATGGGAAATTCCGTTTGTTATTATCCTGACGGACAAACCGGGACCTTATTTAATCCAATCCCATCCCATTTATGCCATACCTGCCTGACAGGAAAAGAGTGTTTTTCAGAATTAATGAAACACGGGGCTTTTCCTCCGATGGTTTCTAATTACCTATACAAAAAGGACTGGCTAAACAAGCAAACATTGTATTTTGAGAATGTTGTCCACGAAGACGAACTCTGGACTCCCCAAGCTCTTTGCCTTGCAAAAAGCATTTACATCACCAACATTGATTTTTACGGATACCGGCAACGGGAAGGTTCTATCATGAGGACATTGGTCACGTCCAAACGCGTACGAGACCTGATCTATATAGCTAATCGTTTGATTCGTTTTGCATCGGGATACCGTTTCAATGGCCCGGACCGGGAAATGAAAAGCGAACTATACGCAAAAGCTTATATGTTATATAATTTAGCTTTCTTATCACTGGCCAAAATCAAAAATGGTAATTTCACTTTACCGTCACATGCATTGTATACCATTTTTAAAATATACCACCATCTCTCACCACTCTCAAAAAAGAGGATTTACCGCTATTACAAAAATGCCCAGAATAATTTGAAGAGTTATTTAAAATGGAAGATATCTTACTGGGCGGAAAAATTATCTCCTGAAATAATAAAAAACAAACATATTATATTGATATATAATACGATGTGGGATACTCCTCTAAACATTCCCGTTGAGCAGATACCGGAAGACTATAGATTCACGACTGACAGGCAGTATTATTCTCAGGCACAAACAGTTATTTTCCACTTACCGACATTAATCAATGAATTAGAAAACGACCTGGAAAAACCTGAAGGACAAATATGGGTTGCCTGGACATTGGAATGCGAAGAAAACTACCCGTTCTTCAAAGATCCGGAATTCACGGAGCTTTTTGACTACCGGATTTCTTATCATCAAACGGCAGACGTCATACAATCGTATTTGCATGACAATTTTATTCCTTTGATGAAACAACCAGTCGACACAAAGGAGAGAGCTAACAATATCTGTATGCTTATATCCAGCCCGATCAACCAAAGTTCGAGACAGGAATACCTGAAAGAACTTATGCGGGAAATACCTATAGATTCCTATGGAAAACTATTCAATAATAAGAAAATGGATCAGGATAACGGAAGGGAGTCCAAAATCAATTTATATAAACAGTACAAATTTGTTATTGCTTTTGAAAATGCCTGTGCAACCGATTATGTAACGGAGAAATTCTTTGATCCGTTGATCGCCGGAGCGGTTCCCATCTATTTAGGTGCCCCTAACATCAACGAGTTCGCACCTGGGGAACATTGTTTTATCCATGCAAATGACTTTAAATCCCCTAAAGAGTTAGCCGATTATATAGAAGAATGTTACAATAATGAACAGGAATATCAATCTTTTTTCCAATGGAAACAAAAAGACCTCCGTCCTCAATTCATAGAGAAAGCCCAATTACAAAAAACAGCTCCCTTCATCCGCTTATGTGAACTTATTTGAAAGAATATCATTAATATATGCTATCTCCGGTACAATTCCTTCCATTCCGTATTATATTTGTATTCGTACGTTTTTACGTTTGATATATATCAAACGAATAAAACACATATATGCTTCTTTCGTTTGATGATTGATTTCCTTTCGTTCAATGATTATTGAATGAATGGTTGTACGGGATGAAAATTTGTTTTGGCTGGTATTAATTTAAAACAAGATAGTAATGAGTTTAAAATTCGGATGGTACAAGACACCGGTCCCGGGAGACAGGGAAGACAAAAAGATTCCGCATGCACGGATCATTTCACAAGGTACGCTCGACACGAAGTATATGTGCAAGATGATCTCGATGTCGAGCACGATCTCATCGGCAGACGTAAAAGGGGTATTGGAAGCACTTAACTTCTGGATGGGGTTTCACCTGGCGGAAGGGAATAGCATCGAGCTGGACGGACTGGGATATTTCACACCCACGCTGAAAAGCCGGACAGTAACGGATGAAAACGGTAAAACCAAAGTCATCGCAGAAGCCGACACCGTCAGTTTCCGCTGCGCAACCTCCCTGAAAGAACAAGTCAGGGAAGCCGGACTGGAACAGGTGAAAAAGGCCAAAACAGAAAAACTCACACAGGAACAACGGCTGGAGAATATTATGAAAGAGGTGAATAAAAACAGATGTATCAACACCGGTACCTGCGTGCAGATAAATCATTACAGCCGGTTTATGGCCCTGAACGACCTGAAGTTACTGATAGACAGCAATAAGCTGGTTCAGATCGGCAGAGGGAAACAAACAATGTATATACGGTCATTTTAGCAGGGGTGAAATTTGTCATTTTGCGTTCTGTCTTTTATCTTTATTCGAAATTTCGCGGTGGCGAAAATAACCGCCGCGAAATTTCAGATTAATTCCGGTAATATGAAATTTTACCGATCCTTTCTAAAGAAGCAACGCAAACTGTCGGGTATGACATTGGAGATGTATTTCAGGGAAAAGCTGAAAGAACAGTAACTAACAACCTCAACATAACTCTGCAATATTGCGTCATAAACGATAAAATAAGGTCATTATGAATAATAGAAGAATTGCTTCTGGTGCCAGAGTGACCCAGTACAAATATACGGCATTTATCTCTAAGTGCCGTATATTTGTACATATTATCTTTCCCTACCTCGCTTAAAAAATATGTTTTATAACTATTTGATTTTTTAGTATGGTCGCGTTGTTTTTGTGCACCTTTTTGAAATACTAAGTTTCGCCTATAAAAAAATGGATTTATTACCGTAAATTTGATTTATCCACATGGAAAACAGCTTATCGGTCACGGAAAACACTTTATTGATTTCAGTAATAATGTCTTTTTCCAGCAGTTTTTTTACGGCTGACTGTACTGAACTTGCAGATGTCAGGCTATGTCGTTTTATAAACGATCCGGATGTAATACGCTCTGCTTCGCCGTCTTTGGCAATAGCATAGAGTAATTCTTTCTGTTTTTCAGGGATATTTGATAATATTTCACGGAAAATCGTATCATTCGCCGCAATCATGTTGTTGATAGCTGCCCGTATCATTTCCAGTGTACATATTTCCCCTTCCGGGGTATCGGCAAAAGCTTCGTTAAAAGTTTTCTGAATGTAGAACGTATGCCCTTTAAACAGGGTATAAACCCGTTCTACATCTGCAACCTCGATTTGGCGGTTCCGCTTCAGGAAATGTCCGACAATGAACGGGATATATATATCCGGAGCAATTGCGGTCAACTCAAGCATATCCGCACTATGATAAAAAGGGCGGGCGGCAGACAGGAACATCTCTTGCATCATATGCCGTTCGCTACCGGCAAAAATGAAATGGCTATTCCTTATTTTCTGAATGTGAGTACGCAACAAGGCTTCAATATTCTTTTCCGGATATTTGGCGATCTGCTGAAACTCGTCGATCGCCACGATACAGGGTTTGTCAGCCGCTTCCAGATAACGAAAAATCTCATCCAACGTATACTCGGGACGATCTATATCACCTAACTCTATATTAAATGTCGGTGTACCGGAAAGCGGATCAAATCCAAATTTTCCACTGATGGATTTCAGGGTTTGAATGAAAAGGTGTGTCATTTTCCGGCTGCGGGGCAACAAGGTTTCGTAAATCTCACGCCCTAACAAATAAGTAAATTCACGTAGCCCCGATGTATGCAGAATATCAATGAAAAAAGTGTAATATTCCTCCCTGATCTCCGGCTTCTCATAACAGAATTGAATCAGTCCCGTTTTACCCATACGGCGGGGAGATATAATAACCATATTGTTTCCGTTCGTGACAGACTTTATCAGGCGAGCCGATTCCTGTATACGATCACAAAAATATTCCGGTTCAATTTTACCGGTTACGATAAAGGGATTTACAACTTTTGCCATATACTCGATCTTTTCAGCAAATATAATTATTTAATTCGAATTATTCAAATCGAATAATTTTATTAGCCTCTAATAATGGTTTTCATTTGCATTATAAAAGAACAATAGTTACCTTTGTAATAGTCATTAATGTAACAGCCATTAAATTAATGACCATTAAAACAGTAAAGTCATGAAGTTTTACGATCGTACACAAGAGTTGGATTTACTCCGGGATATCAATAAACAATCACGAAACACTGCTTGTTTCACGGTGATGGTGGGACGCAGGCGCATCGGTAAAACCTCTTTATTGCTCGAGAGCATGAAAGGTGAAAAGTTTCTCTATCTCTTTGTTTCACGTAAAAGCGAAGTCCTTCTGTGTGAACAATTCCAGCAGGAAATAAAAGACAGTCTGGAACTGGAGATTTTCGGAAACGTAACTGAGTTTCGTATTTTATTCGAACAACTGATGATATACGCCACTCAAACACATTTCACACTGATCATCGATGAATTTCAGGAGTTTGACAATATTAACAGTTCCATTTTCAGTGATATTCAAAATATCTGGGATAGATACAAGGAGCAGGCAAAAATAAATTTTATCGCTTGCGGTTCGATATATTCCATGATGAAAAAAATTTTTGAAAATAACAAAGAACCTCTATTCGGGCGCCTTACTTCAAAAATCATTTTAAAGCCTTTCAGCGTTTCAACAATTAAAGAAATTTTGAAAGACTATAACCCGAAATATACCCCGGAAGATCTTCTGGCCTTTTATCTTATAACAGGCGGTGTTGCTAAATATGTAGCTTTACTAATGGAAGCCGGAGCTGTCACTTTCAATCAAATGATCCGCTATACCATTCGACCGGATTCTCCTTTTTTATCGGAAGGACGTGATTTGCTGATATCAGAGTTCGGACGCGAATATGCTACTTATTTTTCCATTTTACAATTAATAGCTTCCGGAAAGACCAGCCAAAGTGAAATAGATTCGATCATTGGAAAAAATACGGGCGCCTATCTGGCTAATCTCGAAAAAGAATATTCCCTGATCAACAGAAACAAACCGATGTTTTCAAAACCGGAAAGCCGCAACAGTCGCTGGTGCCTGAATGATAATTACCTGATGTTCTGGTTCCGTTTCATATTCCCGAATCTGTCAATGATTGAACTGGGAAAAAACAATATGCTGGAACAATTCATCTTAAAAAATTACGAACAATACAGCGGGCGCATCCTGGAACGCTATTTCAGGGATATGATAGCTGAAAGTGAAGACATCACGGATATCGGAAATTACTGGGACAACAAAGGTGAGAATGAAATAGACCTTATCGCCCTCAACCGATTCGAGAACAAGGCGTTAATAGCAGAAGTCAAACGAAATTTTCACAAGGTAAATATAGCCCGCCTATACGAAAAGGTTGCAACAATAAAAAAACAGTTGGCACATTATACGCTGGATATAAAAGGATTATCAATGCAAGATATGTAAATATTTATAGATATGATATTACTCTCAAACATAGATTTCACCCTCCCGCTGGCTGATCCGGTATTGAAGTTCTTACTGATACTGCTGATCATCCTGGCCGCCCCGCTCCTGTTGAATAAACTCAGGGTTCCGCACCTGCTGGGACTGATCATTGCCGGAGCCATTATCGGGCCGAACGGTTTTAACCTTGTCCTGCGCGACAGCAGTATCATTCTTTCGGGGACGGCAGGGTTACTTTATATCATGTTCCTGGCCGGGCTGGAAATAGACATGGGGGATTTTAAGAAGAATAGCGGGAAAAGTCTTGTATTCGGGATGTATACGTTCCTGATCCCTATGATACTGGGGACGGTCGTTGGATTATGGGTGCTTGATTTCAGCATGGAGACGTCCGTACTGCTCGCCAGTATGTTCGCATCCCATACACTGATCGCTTATCCGATCATCAGCAAGCTGGGGATCAGCAAAAACAATGCTGTCAGCATTACCGTCGGCGGGACCATGATCACGGATACGCTGGCTTTACTGGTGCTGACAATTATTGTCGGGATGGCGACAGGAAATGCCGACAACGCTTTCTGGATACGCCTGGGCGTTTCCATCGTTATTTTTGCCTTGATTGTGTTACTGGTGTTTCCCTTTATCGGACGATGGTTCTTCAAACGGGTACACGATAATATTTCGCAATATATATTCGTGCTGTCGATGGTGTTCTTCGGTGCATTCCTTGCCCAGTTAGCGGGGATGGAAGCGATCATCGGCTCTTTCCTTGCCGGACTGGCCCTGAACAGGCTGATCCCGCAGAGTTCGCCGCTGATGAACCGTGTAGAGTTTGTCGGGAACGCGATCTTTATCCCCTTCTTCCTGCTGAGTGTGGGGATGCTGATCGATTACCGGGCTTTCTTTACCAGCTTCGAAACGATCAAGGTCGGTATGGTTATGATCATCGTGGCTACGGCGGCAAAATATGCGGCAGCCTGGCTGACACAAAAGACCTTCCGGCTGTCGGTCGACCAGCGGAGTGTTATTTTCGGACTGAGCAACGCCCAGGCGGCAGCTACACTGGCAGCCGTCATGGTCGGGTATAACGTGATCCTGGGAACCGACGCCAACAGTGCTCCCATACGGCTCCTGAATGAAAGCGTACTGAACGGTACGATCCTGATGATCCTGGTGACCTGCGCCATCGCCTCCTTCTCCGCCCAGAAAGGAGCGCATAATATAGCGATGAAGGAATCCGGTGAGGAGACAGAAGACAAAGATACGAAGGACGAACATATCCTGATCCCCGTCAGCAATGAGGAGACGGTTGAAGAACTGGTCAACCTCAGCCTTGCCATAAAATCAAAAACGAATACCAGCGGGTTATATGCCCTCAAAGTGATAGACAACCAGAATTCGGACGACAAGACGCTGAAGTCCTCCAAACGGGTATTACAGACCGCCGTCGATACCGCCGCGGCCACCGACACCCGGCTGAAAGGTTTACTCCGCTACGACCTGAGCATCTCCAACGCCATTACCAGCGTCGTGAAAGAACGGGAGATAACCGACCTGGTCCTCGGATTGCATAAGGAAAAGGACATACCGGCAGCATTCCTGGGAAATATTGTTGAAAACGTATTACAGCACAGCAGCGTAACGACCTTCATCTACAAACCGGTACAGCCGCTGGCCACTATCAAACGCCACCTGATTATCCTGCCGGACCGGGCGGAAAAGGAGATCGGCTTCATACCGGTCATGAACCGGGTATGGAACGTGTTGCAGAATACCGGGGCAAAAGTCGTGTTCTACGGTTCGGAGGATACGCTGAAAGCCATCAAAAAACTCTTCGCCAAAAGAGCGGGAGAAATATCATATGTAAACTTCAGCGACTGGGATGATTTCCTGATCGTGTTCCGGGATGTGAAAGCGGACGACAGCATGTGGGTGATCTTCAGCCGGAAAGAAGGCTATTCCTACGACCCCGTAATGCCACGTATCCCCGGCTATCTGAACAAGTATTTCCAGAGTAACAGCTTCATCCTCTCCTACCCGATCCAGGCTAGTATGGACGAAGGGACACGGTACCTGACGTGAAAACAAATCATAAACAGTGAACAGTAGTTGACATATTTCAGTTATATTTGCAGACTGGAACAGATAAGTAATCAAGAAAATAATGAATAAAGCGTTACATAGAATGGGAGAATATGTCATGTTGATGGGGAAATCCATATCAATACCTGACAGATGGAGCATGTTCTTCAAACAATTGATAAAAGAGATATATAAGCTGGGTGTCGACTCTCTCTGGATCGTGGTTATCATTTCGGTATTTATCGGTACGGTTATCGCCATCCAGATATCATTGAATATCAGTTCACCGCTGATCCCTAAATTTACGATCGGGTATACGACCCGCGAAATTATCCTGCTGGAGTTTTCATCCTCCATCATGGCACTGATCCTTGCTGGTAAAGTAGGTAGCAACATTGCCTCCGAAATAGGAACCATGCGTGTAACGGAGCAGATCGATGCGATGGAAATTATGGGAGTCAATTCGGCAAACTTCCTGATTATGCCGAAAATTGCCGGACTGATGATCTTTATTCCGGTACTGGTTATTTTCAGTATGTTTACAGGAATTATGGGAGGTATAGCCGCCAGCCATTCGACAGGAACAGGTATGACGCCAGCCTCTTTCGAATACGGGTTGCAATTTTATTTCAATGAATTCTATATCTGGTATTCTATTATAAAATCTGTCGTTTACGCCTTTATAATCTCATCGATAGCCGCTTATTTCGGTTATTATGTGAAAGGAGGGGCACTCGAAGTCGGTAAAGCGAGTACGAATGCTGTTGTAATGAGCAGTATCATGATCCTGCTGGCAGACGTAATAATGACCCATTTAATGCTTACGTAAGAAATGATAGAAGTAAAAAACATAACGAAATCATTTGAAGGCCGTACAGTGCTGAATGATATCAGCGCCGTTTTTGAAACAGGGAAGACCAATCTGATCATCGGACGAAGCGGTTCCGGAAAAACGGTCCTGATCAAAAATATCATCGGCCTGATGAAACCGGATTCGGGTGAGATCCTGTATGACGGGCGCGACCTTACCTCCATGGATAAACTGGAATTGAACATGCTTCGCAGGGAAATGGGCATGCTGTTCCAGGGGTCTGCCTTGTTCGACAGCATGACGGTTCTTGAAAATGTGATGTTCCCGCTCAATATGTTCTCTAATGATTCTTATAAAGAAAGAGAAAAAAGAGCCATGTTCTGCCTGGAACGCGTGAATCTTTCGGAAGCGGAACATCTGTATCCGTCAGAGATCAGCGGTGGTATGATGAAACGTGCCGCTATTGCCCGTGCGATCGCATTGAACCCTAAATATCTTTTCTGCGACGAACCCAACTCCGGACTGGACCCTAAAACGTCCCTGCTGATAGACGACCTGATCCACGATATTACAACGGAATATAAGATGACCACGGTTATCAACACCCATGACATGAACTCCGTAATGAATATCGGGGAAAACATCATCTTCATCAAAGAAGGTGTTAAAGAATGGCAGGGAACAAAAGACCAGGTCATCACCTCCAACAACAAAGCCCTCAACGACTTCATCTTCGCATCCGACCTGTTCCGGAAAGTCAAGGAGGTGGAGATGCATCAGGATGATGGAATTTGAGAATTGAAAATTACTTGATTGGAAAAGAAAGACGGTTGTTAAATACTCATTTGATTTAACAACCGTCTTTTTAATTTCTAATTTTCAATTCTCAATATCCAAATATCTCTTCTTTACTCAGTTTCGTTACCGGTCCGTACTGTTCCAGAGACTTCAGATCCAGATCCTTTTCATCTCCCAGTACACAATAGGTATAGGTACGTCCTTTCACCCATTTCTCCTGGAAGGCTTTGATATCGGCAAGGGTCATGGAAGGTACTTTTTCAAACAGTTCCTTCCTGCTGTCGGTATTCAGTCCCAAATCCTGTGCATTCAGATACGACCATAAGACTCCGGATTTTGTGATACGTTCCGTACGCATACGGGTTATCAAAGCTTCTTTTGCCAGATTGAACGCTTTTTCCGACTCCGGCATATTGTTGATAATATCATCAAAGGCTTTCATTGCGTCGATCATTTTATCATTCTGTGTAGCAATAAACGTACGGTATACATACGGATATTTCAATTTCGAAGGAGTGATAAGATATGCCCCTGCAGAATAAGCCAGTCCGCGGGCTTCACGCATTTCCTGAAATACGATCGCATTCATTCCGCCACCGAAATATTCATTGTACATGTTCAATGTCGGCTCGATCGACGGATCGAATTTCTCGCCACGGTTGGATACGGCTGAGAAATAAATCTGTTTGGCATCATATTGTGCCAGCAAAACTTTATTTTTCGGTGTTTCCTGTTGCTTGAACTCTGTAGCGGCCGGAACAGGAACAAGTTTTTCCGGAACATTATGATACTGTTTAACGATATCCAGTAAAGCCTGCGGTTTTTCAGGCCCGTAATACAGTATCTTATGTTCATAGGTATTTATCTTATGGATACGGTCGACCAATTCCTGAGGATCCATCTGTTGTAATTCAGCTGTAGAAAGGACATGTGTAGCCGGAGATTGCGGTCCCCAGATAGCATATTGAATCAGTTTATTGAAATTCTGTCCCTGGTTCAATTTAGCATCCGTCCGTTTTTTCAGAATATCGTCAGCCAGATTACCGTAAGTATCCTTGTCCACTTGGGCATCAGCCAGAATCTCCTCAAAGAGAGCCATTGCTTTCGGCATATTTTCCTTCAGGCCTTCCAGCATGACATACGTGCGATCCGCTCCCGGGAAAACATTGAAGTAGCATGCCAAACGATAAAATTCTTCATTGATCTCTTTCAGGCTTTTCTTTGAAGTACCGAGATATTTCATATATTCGAAAGCCGTACCCATCGCCTTATCATTGTTCGTTCCCATCTCAAAGACATACATCAGAGAGAAAACATCGTTCGTCATATTCTGTTTGTAAAGAACAGGAATATCCGACTTTGCTGTCAGCTTCTGCAAATCCTTGTCATAATCGAGAAATACAGGTTCTATCGGAGCGACCTCTACTGCCTGTATTTCCTTAAGGAACACGCTTGAGCTGTCGCGGTTCATTACGATAGGAGTAATTTTAGGTTTGTCGATTTTCTTCTCATTCGGATCCTTGCCCTCTCTTTTGTAGATCAAAGCATAATTATCTCCGAAATACTTATTGGCAAAGTCGACGATCTGTTGTTTGGTCACTTTACTTAAACGTTCCAACTGAGCCACCTCGTCTTTCCAGTCAACACCATTTATAAAAGCAGAAACAAACATATCTGCCCGGCTGCTGTTATTATCCAGGCGATACATTTGCATCAGTTTATAATTATTGATCGCAGCCTCCAGCAAACCTTCATCGAAATCTCCCTTTTTCAGTTTTTCTATCTCTGCAAGGAAAAGATCTTTCACATCGTCCAGCGTTTGCCCTTGTTTCGGACGGCCACTCATTACAAATGCATTATAATCGGCCATACCATAAGTGCCTGCATAACAACTCAGTACTTTCTGCTGTTGAACCAGATCCACATCCAGCAAACCGGCTTTGCCGTTATTTACGATTTCGCCGGTGAGGTTCAGCAAATCTTCTTCCGGAGACGATGCGCCCGGGAAACGCCATCCCAAAGTCACATTTTCCGCATCCACGCCTAATACCTCTTTCACAACCGGAGCCTTGATAGGTGATTCATGGGTTACCGGCAACTTCGGTAAATTCGGGTTCGGTTGCAGATGACCGAAATATTTATTGATAACCTCAATTGTTTTATCCGGGTCAAAGTCGCCCGACATACAAATTGCCATATTATTCGGCACATACCAGGTATTATGATAGTTCTTTATATTGGTAATCGAAGGATTCTTGAGGTTTTCCTGAGTACCCAGTACTGTCTGGGTTCCATAAGGATGATCCGGGAAAAGAGCGCTCAAAACGGCCTCATATACTTTACGACCATCGCTGGTTAAAGACATGTTCTTTTCTTCATAAACGGTTTCCAGTTCCGTATGGAAACCACGAATTACATTGTTTTCAAAGCGGTCCGCCTGGATTTTAGCCCAGTTGTCGATCTGATTGGAAGGAATATCTTCCGTATAGACAGTCATATCAAATCCCGTATAAGCATTGGTGCCATTGGCTCCGATAGCAGCCATCAGCTTATCGTACTCATTGGGAATAGCATATTTGGACGCTTCATACGAAATACTGTCGATCTGATGATAGATTTCTTTCCTTTCGGCCTCATCGGTAGTCTTCCGGTAAACTTCAAACAGTTGTTCGATTTGATCGAGCAGCGGCTTTTCCATTTCATAATTCTGAGTACCAAACTTTTGTGTACCCTTAAACATCAGATGTTCAAAGTAATGCGCTAACCCGGTTGTTTCAGCCGGGTCGTTTTTTCCACCAACTTTGACTGCGATATAAGTCTGGATACGCGGTGTCTCTTTGTTCACTGTCAAATAGACTTTCAAGCCGTTGTCCAACGTGTAGATACGTGCTTTCATAGGATCGTTAGGGACTGACTCGTACTTAAACGGGGAGGTCTCCTTACATGCTGCCGCCAGTAATATAATCACGGCCAGCGAAAGAAACGAAATAATTTTACGCATAAGATTTAGATTTAGGAATTCTATGGCGCCAAATATAGGAAAATATACTCTAAAAAATCCTGTAAGTGATAAAATACTTAAGGTCTATATAAAAAAACCGGTTATGGCATTGTTCCATAACCGGTTTTACATTTTATATCTTCAGAAATCAGATTCCGAATGCTTCTTTCACTTTATCTACATAATCCAACTTTTCCCAGGTAAACAACTCTACTTCGCAGACTGTCGGCTGTGGGTTATAGCGGGATATAAATGTTTTGGTAACCGTTTCCGGCTTACGTCCCATATGACCGTAAGAGGCTGTTTCCAGATAGATCGGGTTACGCAGTTTCAGGCGTTCTTCAATGGCTTTCGGGCGCATATCGAAAAGATCCCAGATCTTTTCAGCGATTTCGCCGTCTGTCATTTTTACATTTGCACGGCCGAAGGTATTCACGAAGATGTTCATCGGTTTGGCGACACCGATTGCATAAGATACCTGTACCAGCATTTCATCAGCCACACCGGCAGCCACCAGGTTTTTGGCGATATGACGGGCAGCATAAGCGGCAGAACGGTCAACCTTCGAAGGGTCTTTACCGGAGAATGCTCCACCACCGTGAGCACCTTTTCCACCGTATGTATCCACAATGATCTTACGTCCGGTCAATCCGGTATCACCATGAGGGCCACCGATCACGAACTTGCCGGTCGGATTCACATGGTAAATGATATCATCATTGAACAAAGCCTGTACATGAGCCGGATACTGGGCTTTTACGCGCGGTACCAGGATACTCTTTACATCGGCTGCAATCTTCTTCTGCATAGCGATATCGGCTTCTTCCTGGCTAATGCCTTTCGGACCGATAAACTCGTCATGCTGAGTCGATACAACGATCGTATCGATGCGCAACGGCTTGCCGTTGTCATCATATTCAATAGTGACCTGGCTCTTTGCATCCGGACGGAGATAAGGCATCAGGTCGTTTTCGTTCTTGCGGATCTTAGCCAGTTCCCATAACAGGCTGTGTGAGAGATCGAGAGCCAGAGGCATGTAATTCTCTGTTTCATTGGTCGCATAGCCGAACATCATACCCTGGTCGCCGGCACCCTGGTTATAAGGGTCTTCGCGTTCCACACCACGGTTGATATCGCCACTCTGTTCATGGATAGAAGAGAATACGCCACATGATTTTGCTTCAAACTGGTATTCACTCTTGGTGTAACCAATTTTTTCGATCACGCTGCGTGCAACATCCTGCACATCTACATAAGCACTTGATTTAACTTCTCCAGCCAAGACAACCTGTCCGGTTGTAACAAGGGTTTCGCAAGCAACTTTCGAGCTCTTGTCATACGCAAGAAACTCATCCAGCAAAGCATCCGATATCTGATCGGCTACTTTATCGGGGTGCCCTTCGGACACCGATTCGGAGGTGAATAAATAACTCATTACTTTTTAATTGAAAATTGAAAATTGAAAATTGAAAATTAGTAGGGACTAAAGAACGATGTTCAATTAACAACGGGTTATTAATTAATAATGAATTGATAACGGAAGGACCATATATGCCGAACGGCTAAGAAAAGTATCTTGTTTTTAGCATTTTTTCCTGTGGTTGCAAGCAATACAAATCTATCCACATCAATTCGGATGCAAAGATAAGAATAATTGACAATTCAAAATTGAAAATTGAAAATTATTTTTTCTTTTTGGTATTCCGAAGTGCTTTCTTGTACTTATACTCGGCTTTCATTTTGGCAGAGCCTGATTTATGGGTACCTCTCAGAAAGTCAGAATATTTGATTTTCTTGTCGCCGGTATTTTCGTCGCTGGCTTTTTTCTTGAAAACCATTCCTCCACCGGTCAGGATTTTTTCTATATCGTTCATTGCTTTATCTTTTATATTTATGTGAAAACAGTGCGAAGTTACAAAATGTTGCCTTTTATAACAGAGATATAACAGGCTTTTTAAATACGGGATGAATTACATTCGGGGCAATTTCGGCCAAAGATTCCATCACGAACAGACGCTCATGCATCAGCGGATGCGGCAAAGTCAGCTCCGGAGTTTGCAGGACCAGGTTGTCATACAGCAGAATATCGATATCGATGATACGGTCATGATAGGCACCGTTACTTTTCTGCGTACGCCCCATCTCTATCTCGATCTCCTGGGTCGCTTTTAAAAGTTCAAGCGGAGACAGGGATGTATCAAGCTGTAAAGCTGCATTCAGGAACGTATTTTCGGACTGAAACCCCCAGGGTTCGGTTTCATAAAAACCGGAAAGGGCGAGAACGTCTCCCACCCTTTCAGCTAACAGCGCTGCGGCCGTTATCATATTCCGTCTTTTATTCCCTATGTTCGTACCTAAAGCCAGGTATGCGATAGCCATAAACCTTGTCTTAGATAATCAACATTGCGTCACCATAGGCACCGAAACGGTATCCTTCTTTCAGGGCTACCTCATAGGCATCCATAATCAGATCGTATCCTCCGAACGAAGCAGTCATCATCAAAAGAGTCGACAGCGGCATATGGAAGTTGGTGATCATGCTGGTAGCCACACTGAAATCGTAAGGAGGGAAAATGAACTTATTGGTCCATCCTTCGAATTCTTTCAGATGTCCGTCGGTACTTACTGCCGTTTCAATCGCACGCATCACGGAAGTTCCGACAGCACAGATCTGGCGACCGTCGTCCTTACCCTCGTTCACAATACTCACAACATCTCCGTTCACGACCATCTGTTCGGAATCCATCTTATGCTTTGTCAAATCTTCCACGTCGATTTCACGGAAGTTTCCTAATCCGGAATGAACGGTCAGGAAAGCAAAACGGCAATCCTTAATCTCCAGACGTTTCATCAATTCGCGGCTGAAATGCAGACCGGCTGCCGGAGCAACCACCGCACCTTCTTCCGTAGCGAAAATGTTCTGGTAGCGGTCTTCATCATCGGCTTCCACCGGACGGTCGATATATTTAGGTAGCGGGGTTTCACCCAACGCATACAATGCTTTTTTAAATTCATCATGATTACCGTCATACAAGAAACGCAGAGTACGGCCACGGGAGGTTGTATTGTCAATCACTTCGGCAACCATCGAATCGTCTTCTCCGAAATAAAGTTTATTACCGATACGGATCTTACGGGCCGGATCGACCAACACGTCCCAAAGACGAAGATCTTCGTTCAGTTCACGCAACAAAAACACTTCAATACGTGCACCGGTCTTTTCTTTGTTACCATATAAACGGGCTGGGAAAACTTTTGTGTTGTTGAAGATAAATACATCTTTTTCTCCAAAATATTCCAACAGGTCTTTAAATACTTTGTGTTCGATCTCCCCGGTGTTGCGGTGTACAACCATCAAACGGGACTCATCCCTGTTCTTTGCGGGATGAAGAGCGATCAGTTCCTGCGGCAAGTTAAATTTGAATTTAGATAGCTTCATAATGTTACTTTATTTATTTTCTTTTTATTCTTATCATTTATCAGACTAATTCCCGTGCCCGACACGGGATCGCATTGGAACAGACCATATCGCTTGTTCCTTTGCGGCCTCGCATCAAGTGCGGGGACAAGCCTCTTCTACCGCTTCATCCAGAAAAGCATCGATATCTTCCGGATTCATGCACTTATCCAATGTTATATCTCCGATCCGGGTACGTTCCAATCCGATCAGATGGGCACCCGAATTCAGGGCTACACCGATATCGCGCGCCAAAGCACGGATATAAGTACCTTTACTACACACCACACGGATCTTAATGACCGGCAGGTTGCATTCCAGCAACTCCATCTCATCGATCACCAGTGTCTTCGACTTCAACTCCACTTCTTCACCTTTACGCGCCAGTTCATAGGCACGTTTCCCATCCACTTTGCAGGCCGAAAAGACCGGCGGAATCTGCTGTATCGTTCCTACAAACGAATTCAGTACCTCTTCCACCCTCTCCCGGGTTATATGTTCCGTCGGATATACGGCGTCTATCTCCTTTTCCAGGTCAAAAGAAGGGGTCGTTTCTCCCAGCTTCAGGGTAGCGACATATTCTTTCGTCTGATACTGGAATTCGTCGATCCTTTTGGTTGCCCTGCCGGTACAAACGATCATCACTCCGGTAGCCAGCGGATCAAGTGTTCCGGCATGTCCGACTTTTATTTTTTTTACTTTCAGCTTCCGCGATAATTTATAGCGGAACTTGTTCACCAGATCGAACGAAGTCCACGTCAGCGGCTTGTTAAAATATAATACCTCTCCTGCAATAAAATCCATTCTAATTTACTTCATCAATGTGCATGCAATAGTAACCAGACCGGCTATTGCACAATAAATAGCAAAGTAGATCAACTTTCCTTTCTTCACGATATTGATCATCCACTTACAAGCCAGACAACCGGACAGGAAAGCCGCTACAAAACCGACAACCAGCGAAAGCGTCGGGATATCCCCGGCGATATCTTCACCTTTTACCAGCTTCAATACATCCAGCAGGGCTTCTCCCAAAATCGGAGGAATCACCATCAGGAAGGAGAACTGAGCCAGTTTCGCCTTATTATTACCCAGTAACAAACCTGTGGCAATCGTTGTTCCGGAACGTGAAAGTCCGGGCAAGACGGCACAAGCCTGAGACAAGCCGATAATAAAAGCATCTTTCATCGAAATACTTTCTTTCTGCCGGGGTTTTGCATAATAAGAAAAGGCCAGCAACGCCGCTGTCACCAACAACATGCAACCGACTATCAGCAAACCCGATCCGAAAATAGATTCGACCGTATCTTTGAAAAACACTCCGACAATACCGATCGGTATCATGGAGATCAGGATATTGATCGCATAACGTGTCTCACTGTTCATCTGAAACTTAAACAAACCACGGAATATCCATTCGATCTCTTTCCAGAGTATAACTAATGTACTAAATACCGTAGCCACATGGACTACGATTGTAAATGCCAGATTCTCTTCTCCTTCAATTCCGAACAGCGCCGATCCGATAGCCAGATGTCCGCTGCTGCTTACGGGAAGATACTCCGTCAGTCCCTGTACAATCCCCAACACCAAGGCTTCCAACCAACTCATTCTGCGATTTCTTTACCTTTGCTGTTTTTCAGGATTCCTACAATCATCAGGCCGAACCCGATCACAGTTACTACCGGAGCAACAACGATACGACGTGTACTGAATATTTCCGGGTTAAAACTGGTCGTATCACCAGAACCGCCGCCACTCATCAACATAAAACCCACAATGATCACCGCCACTGCAACCGCGATCAGAATAAAATTTTCTTTTCCGAAAGCAAAATCTCTCTTAGCCATCTCTCTTTGTTTATTATATATAATACAACTTATCAACACCCATACGGAGGTACTTGTTTACAGCAAATACGGTAGCCGTTACCGACAACAGGATTCCCAACAGGAATACCGCCGCATATACAACCAGTAAAGCCTTCACATCCAATAGCTGGATAAAACCGTCCAATTCGTGTTGTAAATAATATAACGAACCGGTCAGCATTAATATTGCCAGGATGGATGCAAAAATACCGCTTACCACATTATAGCGCACAAAAGGGCGCCGGATAAACCCGGAAGTAGCTCCCACCAATTTCATTGTATGGATCAAAAAACGTTTGGAATAAATCAGCAAACGGATCGTATTGCTGATCAGGACAAACGATATAGCCATCAGCATAACAGCCAATGTGAGCAGGATAATGCTCAAGCGTTTCATATTATCGTTCACCATCTGCATCATATCCTTCCGGTAAAGCAGGTCGGATACAGAGGTATATGTTTTGATTTTCTTTTCGATATGCTGCAGGCTGTCCGGGTTTGCATATTCGGAATGCAGCTTCACTTCGATAGATGCCTGCAACGGATTAAAGCCGAGGAAAGTTTCCGGATTCTCACCCAATTCTTCTTCCAGTTCCTTCGCAGCCTGTTCTTTCGATATATATTCGGTAGATTTGATAAAAGGAAGCGCGTCCAGGCTCTTCTGCATCCTCTTGATATCAGCTTCTTTCTGATTGTCTTTCAATACAATAGAAAATGATATATTTTCCCTGACATAAACCGACAACTGGTTTCCAAGCAACCCCATCAACAAAATCAACCCGAGCAGGAAAAGCACCAGGGCGATACTTATGATGGAAGTAAGACGAGAATTAAAGAAAGAAACCGAGTTAACCTTATTATTTTCAGCCATCAGACGTAACCTTATTATTATTCAATAAATTGGGGAGATACGCACAGGGTGCATACCTCCCAATTTTTCTGCAAAGAAAAAAAGAATTTATGGAACAGCCTCTGGTTTATAATTATTTAACCAATTAAAGACAATTACCAAAAGAATTCCAAATGATTCTAGGCATGCAAACCTACCGATTAAAAGCATATAGAAACTTGAAAAAACGGGAAATGGCGAGATTCACATCTGACCATTCCCTTATCAGTGTGTTTATAAAAATGTATGTCACTATCTTTCCCTGTATCGTATAGCAACCCAGACATGCACTGCTCCCCAGGTAAAAGTCTCCTTATCTTTTTCCTCTATTTCAAAATAAGGGCGAAGATCCATTTTCATCAATTCCTCCCCAAAACCTTTAAGATACTCTTCAGACATTTGCGTAAATACCTCCGGCTTTAACATAATGCTATACGCAAATATCTTCATGTTCTTATCGAAATAAATTGAATAAGATGGTCCATATTTCTTTAACCAATCTCTTTTATCACTCCAATCCCGATCCGTGAAATAAGATTCCAGCATTGAATGCATTTTCTTGCCAAACAACCCATGAATGTCAGATTCAGGTGTGCTACGAAAACTTCCGGAATTACCTTCCGGTTTTGGAAAAGACGGAACGCGTAGAACAATACGTTTTTCAAACTTCTTAGATACCTCAAAATATCTCAAATCAGGAATATTCTGAGCATTCATACTACATATTCCGATCAAACAAATTAATATAAGATTAAGTCTCTTCATATTTTCAATATATTTAAAATAATACACTATACGTAATCAATAATTGCGGCAGAATAGATTTATCTACAATGCCAGGATAACCTGTCCATCGCTCCAAAAAATCGAAATAGAGTTGAATATCTATATCAGATATAGATTTTCGATCACACATATCAAGTATAAAATCCTGATACTGACCCATAAACTGGTCATCCATATTAAAACTACCAATAAAAGCTCCACCTTCTGCACGATGTGCCACCAAGTCCCTTAACACTTTTGCTTCAAACTCAAAATTCTTATATTTATTCAACATTCGATCACCATACTCTATCGCTTGAGTCGCATGTATAAGTTCTTCATCAAAATATATATTGAGTATATCTGTCTCCGTTCTATAAGAAATCGTATTTGTTGACTTATCATATTGTGCATTCACACCTATCATAGGATCCATTTTTATATACAACGTTTTACGACTAAGAAGAAAATACAGTCTTTCAAAAACAGGAGTTGTTGCAAACTTATCAACAACAGATATTATTCTGTCCCGTTCTTGATCTCTAACTTCTGTAACAATTTTACAAGTCCTATTAAATCTCTCGGTCGGGGTATTACCCATCGGATGAGTGTCACCGCCTCCTCCCCCCCCCCATGCTTGTTGATTTGATACATATATATCATCAACAACGACATTTGCCGGAGAATCTACATGATCTATAAACTCAAATTCATGAGTTCTATAGTATTCATTCCAACAATGAGTGCCGGAACTGGTAGCCTTTTTCCCTTCAAACTCTATTTCGATTGTATAGTTTACACAATATGTAACTAAAACACCAGAGCGCGTTTGTAAATCATCACTTAGTTCATGAAAATGATATTGATAATTCATTTCTTCCGAGAACATTTTTTGATTAAAATAATCAAATCCCCATTCTAAATCCATTTTAGTTTTAGAAAGCATCTCTTTAGTAAGAACTATATTGGAAACGATATTATTATGAGCAAAAAACACCCAAAGCGTATTTATCTGTTTCTGCTGTCCTAATTTAATCGGTGTAATAATTATAGTTTCTTCTTTATCAATAGTAACAACTATAGATTCTTGCCACACAGGTTGTCCATAATTAGCTATAAATGCTGAAGAAAAGTTCTTTTGTTCATTTAGGTCTTTCAGTCCCAGTGTAATTTCACTAATAGCAGGTGCTGTTCCGCTATATGTAAAAAAAGCGTTTTCAGCAACTGTTCTCAAATTTATATCCTCTTCATTTTTACATGTTAACATCAATCCTAATAGAAGCAAACACTTGATAAAAATAAATAATTTTAAACTTTTTTATTTTTTTCATGACAAACTCGATTTAGGTTTACAACACTTAAAAATAATCTTGTAACTTTTATTACAAGAAAAAACACGAACAGCCAACAAACACTTTTTAGATATTCTATTTTAATCAGTCTTATTGGAAATGAATTTCCGATAAGACTGACTCCAATTTATAACTTAATACCCGGCATTCTGCTGCCCTTTGATCTGCGGATTCGCATCGATCTCATCTTTAGGGATCGGCCATACCCACATATGATCGTCGGCAGACTTTACCATATCCGTACCTAAAGCAGGCAGGTAAGAAATATCCTGAGCTTCGCTTGAAGAACGATTCAGCCCTTTCTTCCAACGTTTCAGGTCAAAGAAATAAGGCTGTTCACCGAATAATTCGCGTACATACTCATCCTGAATTTCTTTTATCAAAGCATCCCCTTTATAAGATTTATCGCTCCATCCTTTCACACGGGCAGTCTTCAGTTTATTCAACATCGCGGAAGCGTTCGTTTCATCTCCCGACATCGCATAAGCCTCAGCCGCAATCAGATACATTTCAGAAATACGGAAAGCCTTGGTCTTATTTATGTTATTGCTCTTTCCTTCATATAATTCAGGGTTACCCGGCCATTTCTTACAATAAGTAATCATAAAATCCGGAACAGTCTGGGCATCGATTGAACCATACGTAAAATAAGCGTTATAACGAATATCATTGTCTTTATCATACAAATTCAATACTGTGTTAGTCGGCAAATAAGAAGGGCGGGGTAATTTATCGATAATACCGCTGAATGCGCTACCCAGGGCGTTCGGTCCTGTTTCCTTGGCTTTCACCATGGCAAACTGCCAGATGGCTTCCATTCCGTTGTCATGCAACCACATATCGGCATAAGCATCTCCATCTGTCATCAATGGATAGGTTCCACTGTTTATCAGCGCAGTAGCTGTAGATATAGCAGTTTGGTAGTCCTCTTTTTCTAAAGCAATTCTGGCTTTCAATGCTTTTACCACATCAGCCGTGATATAAGCGGAGTTTATCTCTCCTGCTGTCGTTACATATTCTTCTGCTTTTGCCAGATCGCTGTCGATCTGTTTATAAGTCTCCTCCAACGTGCTACGCCCCGGATATGTTCCGGCAATAGATGGTGTCGAATTATATTCTTCAACAAGAGGAATACCATATTCGTTAGCAGCGGTGGACGGATCATAATTCTTACAGAAATGGAGAGCCAACTCAAAATAAGCATATGCTCTTGTAAAATAAGCATGCCCCATATAAAGCCGGATTTCTTTCCGATCGTTATCCGATAACGAATTATCAGATAATAAGGCTTCTGCCCCCTTCAACAGGACGTTAGCGTTTGCTATAAAATTATAATTATCGCTCCAGCAACCGGTAAAAGCGCCGTCTGTAATGGTATAGTCCCAGCGGTAAAAAGCACCATACGTATTCCCGTAATCAGCCGTAGCCGTTATCAGTCCGGACTGTACCAACGCATCCATAGTATAGCTATTTTGCACATAGCCACGCCATTTCGCATGAAACAAATTACTATATTTTCCACAGTCCTGAACAGACTGGACAGACTGATTGGTTGGTATGCTTGTTTCCGAAGCCAAATCCATATCGCAAGCTGTAAAAGCAGCAAAGCAACAGGTAGCAACTGACAATATAATAGATTTTTTCTTCATGATTTTCTTCTTTTTACAAATTATTAGAACGTAAATTCAGCACCAAATGAGAACTGACGGGTATTCGGATATTTACCCAACTGCAAGTTAGAATCCACTTCCGGGTCTGCTCCCTGATATTTTGTAACAGTCAATAAGTTACGACCTACAGCAAATACCCTGACACCACGGATAAAACCTGTTTTTCTCAACAAATTATCCGGCAAGTTATAACCGATCGTTAAATTCTTCAAACGCATAAACGACGCATTCTCAATCAGATGAGTATCAAATTGAATGGCAGAATTCGCAGCCGGAATATCCGTTATCTGCCCTGGTGTTGTCCACATATTTTCCATTACGACAGCCTGGTTTAACTGTCCGACGAAATTCGGATTTTCAACGAAGTACCGGTTATTATCGATCATATATTTACCCAGCATGAAAGAAAAGTCCGCATTCAGCGTGAAGCCCTTCCAGGAAAACTGAGTATTGAAACCACCTACCCATGGAGCAAACTGATTTTTACCGGTAAACACGGCATTATCCTCGGAGTAGGTTTTTGTTTCATTCCCGTCTTTGTCCAGCCATATTTGCTGTCCGTCCTGCGGATCAACGCCTTTCCATCTCACATAATAGAAATCGCCATACGTTTTGCCCACTTCATATTTAACACCGGTATTGGCTACAACATATTCATCACGTCCGCCAAACAATTCTGTAATCTGGTTCTTGTTATAGTTTATATTGGCCGAAACACTCCAGAAAAGATCCTTATTGGAGATTATATCATAAGATGCGGTAAGTTCGATACCACGGTTGAACATGCTGCCAATATTTCCCCATCCTGAGCCATGTCCGGTTGTATAAGAGAACGGGATCGTCATCAACATATCCGTCGTCACCTTATTATAGAAGTCAAAGTCGACGCTCAGGCGATTAAAGAAACGCGAATTGAAACCGATATTCAATGTTTTTTGTTTTTCCCAGGTCAGATCGTCATTTTGCACGGAAGAAACTCCGAAACTCTGGTTTCCGTTGTAAAGACCTGTACCGATCAATCCTAAAGACGGGTAATACGGGTCACCATCAAATGCAGAGTTACCGGTTGTACCATAACTGGCTTTCACTCGCAATTCGTCCAGCCATTCTACATCCGCCAGGAACTGTTCTTCCTTCATATTCCACATAGCCCCTACAGAAAAGAAGGAAGCCCAACGTTTGTTTACTCCAAATAAAGAAGAACCATCCGTACGGTAAGAGGCATCCAGATAATATTTTTCATTGAAATTATATTCTGCGCGTGCAAAGAAAGAGTTCATCGTTTTCTTTTTCAGACTGGCACTCGGCGCTTTGTAAGTGGTACCATGACTTACCATCGACAAACGAGAATCCGTTATACCGTCTACACTGGTTCCGAAAGAACTGCCATCGTATATGATCGATTCCTGTCCGACCAAAGCTGTAATATTATGCAACTTATTGATATCGAACTTATATTCAGCCGTATTAGTCAACGTAAAAGAAGAATACCGCTGGAAAGTTTCGGCAGCGCTACCCGAATAATTATTATATCTGGCCGGCAAACTTTTATAGCGATACCTGTAATCAAATGCATCCATAGCTTGAGCGGCACGAATTGTCAAACCCTTAACCGGAGTCAGTTCTTCGAACATATTTCCATAAAGACGAATTTTATTCTTTTCGGTCGGTTGATTTTCCAATAAATAATAGGGATTCCAAAGTCCCAGCACATCCAGTAAATCTTTTCGTTTACCATAAGAAATGCTGCCGTCGGCATTTTCAATAATTTCATAAGGAGTTTCATAAGGGACAGCCCAACGGCTCAAAGTACCCACATTATACCAGCTATTACCGGTACTGGCAAATCCGTTTGTTTCAAAATCTTCATAAGACAAACCTAAATTCAGCCCTACCCGCAGCCAGCTGAACACTTTTGAGTCGATATTACTACGCAAAGTTTCACGGCGCATACCGGAAGCTGGTTCCACACCGTCCGCATCATAATGACTGGCTGAAATAAAATAATTTGTATTATTTGCTACCCCTGTGATACTTGCATCCAATTGCCATGTCGGGGCATTATCATTCAGGAAATAATCAGCCCAATCGGTAGAAATCCCCATATTCATGTATTTTTCAACCGTAGAAAGATTTGCTCCGGGTTTAATTGTTTTCCATAAATTATAATACTGTGTCGTATTCATCATTTCCGTAGTAGGCAATGCCGGCTGTGAAAAGCCATACTGTCCTTTAACACTAACGGTAGGTTTTGAACCTTTACCACGCTTTGTTGTAATTATCACGACACCGTTTGCCGCACGTGACCCGTAAATGGATGTTGACGATGCATCCTTCAAAACAGTGACATTTTCGATATCACTCGGGTTCAAAGCAGTAAAAACACCGCTGGAAATCGGGGAACCGTCCAAAACGAATAAAGGCTCCGTAGAAGAATTGATAGAACCGACACCACGCAAACGCATTGAAACATTTTCGCTCGGTTCGCCGGAAGAGGTATATACCTGTAAACCGGCAACCTGTCCTTGCAAAGCATCAGCAAAGTTCGCACTCGGACGGTTAGAAATCTTTTCTGATTTAACCGCTGCAACAGAGCCGACCATTGAACCTAATTTCTTTGCCGAACCATAGGTTCCTGTAACCAGCACTTCATCCAGCATCTCTGAAGAGTTTTTCATCCGGATTGTCAGATTCGGAGCGATTTTAACGGTCATCGTTTCCATTCCGACGAACGAGATTTCCAGAACCTTAGCCGAATTCGGGACATTACTCAAATTGAAAAAACCATCAGCATCAGTTACAGTACCGATAGTTGTCCCTTTCACCATCACAGTCGCTCCAATAATCGCTTCTCCATCCTCGTCGGAAAGAACTTTACCGGTTACCTTAGACGACTGAGCCATCACCAAACCTACACCCATTATACAACAGGTAAGCAATAACATCATTCTTCTTCTCATAATTTTACATTTAGATTGTAGTATTAAGTCTATAATACTAAGTTCTCGTAGGACTTATGTAAATCATCAGGATGGTTTACTTTGCGGATGGCACATAATGCAATATAAAACAACATGTTAGGTTTCTTGATTTAAAGTAAGGAAAATAAACACCGACCAAGCTATTTAATATATTTTATTCAACAAATCACAATTACAAAGAATAGGGAAGGAATGATGAATATGCATAAATCAGGAACAGAACCGTATATCAAGTAAATGCCAAATCAATAAAATCATCTAAAGCAAAATTTTCACAACAATATAACCAGTAGAAAAGGAATATATGTTATACGGCAGTTTTGCTATATTTTTCCATGCTATTTAATTCATATAAATAAATATATGTATAAATTTGCATTTACTAAGAACGTAGTCCTACGAGAACTCTGTTAATTTATCCTTCTCTCATTGAATATCATTTGACTCGGGTTAATCGTCTCATTTAAAAACCCAGACATTATTCTACTCTGTAAATCAATACAATAACATATAAAAAAAGATATAAACAAAAATTCTTACTTCCAGATGATTTTCCATAATAAACAATTCGGGTGTCAGTTAGAAACAAACCGACACCCGAATAAATAATAGAAAGAACAAATTATAATAATCAGATCATTCGCCCAGATTCTCAAAAATGTCACCTTCCTGAATATTATCAGCTTTCATTTCATCCTGATAATATTCCCTGGCCAGGGTTACATATTTTTTATACATCTTCAGAGCCGTCTCTATTTCGTCACCCTGCGTGATCGGAGTACGGACTTTATTGGTCCGGGAGACGAACTCCAATTCCCAGTCGCCAAGCTCGCTATAGAAGTCATTCGCGCGAAAGGCTTCACGACCATGAGTCATAGGAAGACCTTTTTCCGAATACTCTTTTCCTTCATCCAAATGTTCCTGCAACATGGCATAAAACTTTTCCCAACGTTTCAGGTAATAGCTATCGATCAGGCCGGTCCACTCACGCCAGGAGTAATCGAAGATCAGCGGATCGCCATCAGCTCCCCAGACAGTCACTAATGCCGTGGCATCTTTTTCGAACAAGTCTTTTTCCTCATTCGTAGTGCCCCAGCTACGGGCATCGGTCAGCCATTTATCGAAATTGAATTCCGGACGTGTACGCAGCAAAACATCTACGTCACGAAGCATTTCCAGAAAACGGTTACTATGTAAAGTGAAAGCCGCTTTGTCTTTCTTTACAAATGCTTCTGCCACTTTTTTGTGGATGGCCTGTCCCAGGTTCGACATTAATTGCCGCTGAATATCGACCACATCGAAACGATATGGAGTAGAAGCATTCAGCTTATCGGCATCTTTCAAAAGTAAGCCCTGTGCCTGGATTACCAGTAAAGGAGAGTACGGAATGCCTAATCCGGCATTCGGACCTGATTTTTTTATATTCAATGCCGGACGGGCTGCAATAATAGAACTACGTTCCGTACCATTCGTACCGGGACGATACGGACCTTCAAGCAGATGCAACCAAGCCTTATGCGCATTTTCAGAAACTGCACCATAACGACGCTCCACATAATTACCCAGCCATTCTTCGATATCCACTTCATCGGCATGAAGCGGCATTTCAAAAGCCAGGTCATAATAAACCGGATTTTGTTCAATCGATTCCATAAACAAACCGGAACCGCAAACATTAGGTGATTTCTGTTTGGCAACAGCATATTGATTAGATGCCAGCAAACGTAAATCGCCATGCAGGTTGATACGGCCTCCGAAGTTATGCAGGTTACCTGCAACTACAGGATACCCCCAACAAGTATTTTCCTGTCTGCTTCTCCCCCCGTTCAGGTCGAGTATCAGAAGATGTTCTTTGGGAACTGCTTTTACGATCGGCTCGCGAAGGCTCCAGGCCTGCATCGCCCAGGAAGCAGAAGGATCGAAATCCTGAAATAATTTATAGATGGAATTTCCAACGGCACTCAGGTATTCCGGGGTATCGATCGGCGGCCGGCTTTCATGAAACGGATCGGCAGCATACACGCCATGCGCACCAAACAGTTTCTTTTCTTCTTCCAGGAAATCACGACCGAAAGCACTGAACAACGAATCGGTCGGATCCAGTTGCGCAGCACCGGTAAAACCACACCAGGAAGGTTGCAACTGTATTTTTGCATCAGGATATTTATTTTTCAGTTCACGCGGTACATAACCGGAAAATCCTTGCTGTATAGGCTGCATTCCCAATTCCAATTGACGGTTGATGACCTTTTTTCCCAGTTCCACATGGCTGTCTATCCAGGATTTAGGTAACGGACCGCCATAGCTTTGCAGATTTTGCATCCATTGCCAGGCAAAATGTCCGGGACCAGCCAGGAAGGCACGTGCTTCTTCATCTGTAAAATTGTATTTCAGCAATGTATTATACCAGACCGCTTCAAGTCCGACAACCGAGAGCGGCATATTAATGGAGTTCATCGCCATATAATCCAGCTCCTTCTGCCAACGCTCCCAGTCCCACCAGGAGGCGGTATAACTGCCGGTACAATAATTCATATACACTCTATACTTGCCATTAATCGTATTTTTTATTCCCTTTTCCGGAAGCGGCAATTGTTCCGGTAAATCAAGCTGGTTGCCAAACCAAGAAACATGTGCATTGCAAGTATATTTCAGATATTGATTGTAAGCCGTTGCCAGGGAAACGGTGTTGTTACCCCGAAGAAGTATTTTTCCATCAGTGGATGCGATCTCGTAAGCGTCTTCCCCGTTGACAGGTTCTATCAATTCCAGTTTAAACTGTTGGCCGTAGCCGGGCGTAACACGCTCGATCAAATCATAAGCGGCCTGAATCTGCGGATCTTTTGTACATCCAATACAGAGTAATGTAAGAATAAAGAATGCTATTTTCTGTTTCATTTCGAATATCTTGTTTGTTATCTCATTTATACATTCTACTATTTAGAATAAACGATCTCCGAACATACTAATGGTATGCAAAATAACACCTCTCGAACGTATTATCTGCATACCATCAGTTCATAATCATCTTTCAGTTACTATTCCGCAATCGGGACATGATAAACCGTTGCACTCGCTTCAAAGGTATCCAGAGAGCCAAATGGTTGATAAACAGACACCACGGTAAATTCATCTCCTGCTTTCAAGTTTGAGAGAACAGTCTCCGATGTATCATTCTCCACTTTCTCCTCAACTATTTTAGGATTAGACGGATCAGTATTATCTGTATAAATGATCATGGTATACAATAAAGTCTCGCTCTCTATTGAACTCCAGGTCAACTTAACGCTATTACCTTCCTGAGCTACTACTGTTCGTATTTCCCTGTTTCGCAAAGTCGAAACATATTTGGAACCGTAAATATCTGCTGTTTTTTCTACATTTAACGATTTATGCCCTTCGTCATCTTTTGTCACAAATTTAAAAATATAGCTATTCTCAGGCAGATTCAAATTTGTTTCCATCCGCATAACACCTGGTTGAGTACGATTCACTTCTACAACAGCAGAATCTCCCCCGTCATTCCAGTAAATTACTGTTTTAGTAATACGAGGATCCGCATTGATCATCCAAGTAAATTTAATACGCTCATTTCCAGGATAGGCCTCCAATGAATCTACAACGCCAGTATAGATTTCTTCTCCCCTTTTCAGATACTCCTCATGTACATCATTGATATTTTCACAACTGTTTAATCCTATGATGACACAAATAAACCCTGCAATGTTTTTTATTATACTTTTCATTCTGATTCTCATTTTAATAGTTTATTGATCATTACCCCAGAAAGTCAATTCAGCAATATGCAAATAAGCAGCTCCCGACCATGTACTTTTCACAACAAAACGCAGATAACGTACTTTTTTCAAATCTAAAGGTGCGGAAAATTCAAAGCCTTTAGATGCATATTCCGCATCCTCATTGGTTACATCGCCTTCACCCGAAGGCTTCAAAGTGAGAAAATCACCAACTTGTACCCAGTCCTTTTTCCACTCTTCCGTCCAATACTCATCATCCATTCCTTCTTTATAAGTATCGGTAGCCCATACTTCGAATGTTTTAGGGTTGTAATGTTTATAGAACCAGGACGTGCCGTCACGATGATACAGCTTAAAACGACTCAATTTTGCATCGACACCTAAATCCACTGTGAAATAGATTGGTATAGTTCCATCTTTCTCTGTCGTATGCCACATACTCGAAAGACTATTATCAAACATTTTTTCGAATGTCATACCTGCACTATAATTGGTGTTACGATCTTTCGGTAAAAGAAGTCGTTTATGCTTACTCTTATCCAACTGCATTTCATAATACGGAGAAACCTCCTGTTTAATGGTATCAGAAACATTTCCCCACTTATCAGTCAGATATAAGGCAAACACTCGTTTGATATCATCATAACCTCTAAAGGAATAATCACCTTCTTTCATATTCGAATAATATGTTTCCCCATCTTCCAATTCACCTTTACTGTTTGTCGCCATTATAGTTAAACCTATCTCAGAGCCTAATTCATTGTCCCAGGTAGCATTGACACCTCCAAAGTCTGCCTGCAATTTTACAGAGCTCAATATAAGATCGACTATCGGCGTTGACGGGTTGATGGTCACCACGAACGGTTCAGAAACATTCTCACTATGATCAACGACATATAATGTGACATCTAATGGGTCCGTCGTTCCCAAACCTTCAATTTCCAAACTGTTTTTATAAATCGAAGACCTCACCACATGTTCCCGGTTATTAACATAATAAACACCCTTCACATATGAGATATCGGTTTCTTTAGGTATTGTATACGATATCTTAGCCCCACCGGGTGTACTTTCTACCTCCACTGCCGTGATCGTTGATGGGGCTGTACCATCCGTTGGAGTTTGTCCGATATGATCTTCTGCACATGAGATCAATACCAACAAGAAAAATGAATATATTAACTGTTTCATAACGTTCTCTTTTATTATTTCTAGATATTACTCCCAGCCAGGATTCTGTACCAGATTCGAATTAATTGTTATAGAATTTGTTTTAATTGGCCATAGATAATCTTTAGTCTTAAATATACGGTTAGCATAAGTAACCACCGTATAATAAGAGTCGACTGTTTCTCCTTGATAATTCCAGCCTCTGACCGGTTGATTCAAATAATCCATGGCTTCTTTCCAACGGCGCAAATCACCGGCTCGAACCCCTTCACAAGCCAGTTCATTCAGACGTTCCTGATGAATGATCTCTCTCATTCCTTCCTGTGTATTCGGTTTATTAGCCAGTTTAGATTTCTTCCAGGATTCAACAACACCTTTTAATCCGGCACGCTCCCGAACTTTATCAATATATCCATAAACGTCCGCCACAGGAGTAGAGTTTGCTTCATTCAAAGCCTCGGCATATAAAAGATAGAGATCGGACATACGAACTAGCGGAAATGAATAACGAACTCCGTTATAAGTATTGGAAGCCGTCCCTGCAGTTGTTTCATAATTGATCAACTTCTTAATAAAATAGCCGGTCGGAATATGTTCACCCGTACTTCTGAACCCGGATATTTCACTCTTACGAGCATGCAGATACCATTTATCATTATCCGTAATTTTACCGGCACCTTCAAAAACAGATCTGTCAAATCCCAGGGTCGCATAAAAACGAGGTTCTCGGTTAAAATGAAGCTTGGCTGTCACCTCACCCGGTTCCAGATAAAACTTATCCTTATCCGTAACCTTTTGCGTATCGTATCTGTTTTCGTAGTCCCATGAAGGATCCTCATCGATAGGAATACCGTTTTCAGTATAAAACTGTTCTGCAATCTTCAGAGTAGCACATATTTCATTTGTTCCGTTCCCCAGATTGTTTACGACCAGGTGAGGCATACAATATTTTTGTAAAGCTCCCACATCATGTGTCGATCCCCAAACAACCTCTTTATTCCATTTTTCAGAAAATGCAGAACGAAGTGTCAACTTTAATGCAGTTGTATCAGATATAGAAGTGGTCGGTCTAAAAGTATACAATTGATGTCCTGCCAGCTCACAGGTATCTATCGCATTTTTTAGTGCTGTCGCCGCACGTTGCCATTTCTCCACTTTAAATTCAGTGTCTATCAGTTTCCGTCCCTGATTATCTACAAAATGTATATAATCCGCATTACCGTTAAATAACGGGCTGGCAGCCCAGACTAAAGCTTTTGCTTTAATAGCAACGGCTATAGGCTGCGTGATACGTCCAGCTTCATTTGTCTTATCTGCGATTTCAAGCGGAAGGTCGGGGATAGCCTCATTTATCAAATTTACAATATATTCCACAACATCATCCACCGGCTCCCGGTATACACGAACATCTTCCGGAGAAGCCGAAACCGGTAAGTTCTCATCAATGATTGGAACAGGTCCGTATAAAGTCATTAAATAGTAATGATAATAGGCTTTCAAAAATTTGACTTCCGAAATCCAACGGTTTCTTTCATAATCCTCCATATCATGTACCCGGTCAATATTTTCCAGAAAAATATTGCAGTCGCGTATTGCCACAAACAATTTCTTTCCACTTTGTTCGCCGTCCCAATAATTCAGGTACGGGTTATTGGCATTCTGACTTCCTTTGGCAATATAAGTCACCGGATTAGTGACCCAGTTAGGCTGATCAATATCCCACCATATCTCATCTCCGGTCATCAACTCCGTACTACTCCAAATATCCGTCGGATTCGGAAGATAACTGTAACAAGTAAAGAAGAAACGTTCTGCTGCCGCCCTATTATTAAACGATTTCTCTATCGTTGCAATATCATCCGGCACAATATCCAGATAATCTGCACATGAGGTAGAGAAAAAAGTCAATGCAATTATGATCAATCTCGAAAAGCATTTCATAATATTCTGATTTATAAGTTAATATTGACTCCAAAATTAAACACACGCTGTAACGGGTAATTAAAAGCATTACCAGCCAGCTCAGGATCCCACATTTTAAATTTCGACCAGACACAAAGGTTGTTGCCGGTCACATAAAGCCTCACATTAGCTAGATTTATTGCTTTTACCCATTTCTGAGGCAAAGAATAGCCTACTTCTACCGTTTTTAAACGAATGAATGCACCATCCCGCATAAACCAGGTACTGGTTTGCTCATTATTTTTGACCTGACTAGCCGATAGCCTGGGCCACAAAGCGTAAATATTTTTATTATCTTCAGACCAATGGTCATCTGCATAATATTGTAACAAGGCCCTCGGAGCTGTATTTCCTACAAATGGAGCAGTTTTTGCAGGATCAATCCAGAAAGAAGAACGAGCCGAACCCTGGAAGAAACAAGAGAAATCAAAACTTTTATAACCCGCGGAAAGACCGAAACCATAATTTATCTCCGGAGTTTTCGGGAAGCCGATAGGCACCATATCACGGTCATCAATAATCTGGTCACCATTAATATCCTTATACTTGATATCACCGGCACCATAATCACCAAAAGTTTGTCTTGGTGAATTTTTGACCTCTTCTTCATCCAGAAATAAACGTTCAGCAACCAATCCCCATGTCTGGGATATTTTCTTTCCTTTACGTGACAACCAGGGAGTATCACTGTAATCGGGTTCTTCATATTCCACATATTCACTACTTGCATAAGTGAAATTACCACGCATAGATGCCCATAAATCTTTTGAGAAAGAATGATTATAGTCAAGAGAAATATCTATACCTCCTCCTTTTGCCTTACCGACATTAGCCTGAGGAGTAGCCTGCAATCCCATTGTAGTCGGAATATATGCACGTTCCTGTAGAATATTCGAACGATGTTCTGTAAAGTAATCTACCTGCAACTCCAAACTATTCCACAAATTCAACTCAAGTCCCAAATTCATTTTCTTTCCTATTTCCCAGGTAATAAAAGGGTCTTCATAACGGGATATAGAAACACCATTTCTGGTATAATTAAAATATTCACCGAAAGTAAATCCTTTCCCCGAATCATTTGCATTTACTTGGGAAAGATAAAAGAAACGGTCTTTATCCTCGCCAATCTGGTCGTTACCGACTAATCCATATGTAGCCTTCAATTTCAATTTGCTCAACCACCCGGAATAAGGTTTCATAAAAGACTCATTGGATACTATCCAACCTAAACCGATAGAAGGGAAAAAACCGAAACGTTCATTTTTAGCAAACCTTTCGGAACCATTATAACCAAAGTTACCCTCCACAAAATAACGGCTATCGTATCCATAAGTAAAACGTCCGGCTAATCCTATATTACGATGCGGAAGAGCCAACTGCAATGTCTCCGCATTACTATCTACATAATCGCGCATTGTATAAACTAACATACCGGACACATTATGCTTATCATTAAATTCTCTCTGATAAGCAAGCGCACCTTCAAAATACAAGGTACTGGTTACCTCCCGGGCCCCGGTTGCAAACTCCAGATATTCCGTACCGCCATCCGGATTCAACGCTGTCAATTTATATAAGTCCGGACTATCCGGATTGGCAGAATATGAATAATAAAACGGTTTATATGAATTTGAATTACCCAGTTTAGAATATCGGTTCACATTAAACAATGCTCTTGCAGATAATCCTTCTGTAATAAAATCCAGTTTCTGTTTTGCCTCAAATTGAGCTAACATGGTCGAACGGCTATATTCCTGATAGCCTTTAACCATATCGGCATAAGGATTCGAATAATTACCTTCCCCATAATTACCGAAAAGAATATGGGAAGTATATTTATTTGATTCGTCAGCCGGATAATAAGGTTGGAACAATACAGGACTGGCATTTACGGCCTTACTATATAAAGACGATCCACCGTCTAACGGACCGGAATAATCATCAAAGGCCCCATGCAGACGGACAACGATTTCAGTCGATTTTGTCAGGTCTATATTAATATTCGAACGCAATATATACTTATTAATACTGATATTATTATTAAAATTATTACGTTTATCCATCTTAATGATACCATTGTCCTTATTATAAGCTGCTGCTACATAATAACGGGCTATTTTACCACCGCCGCTAATACTCATGTTGTAACGTTGATTGAACGTATGATTGTTGAATAACATATCACGCCAATCGATAGCCGGATATTGGAGAGGATTTAATCCTTTTTCCGTATTTACTATTTTTGATGTAGAATAAGGTAAGGCAGCCAACGGGTCACGTGTACGCACAGCTTCATTGTGCATACGCATATAAGTGACCGGATCAGCAATCCCCACTTGTTCAGTCGGAGAAGAGAACGAACCTTCCGCACGAACGGAAATGCTGACCTTTCCCTCTTTACCTTCTTTGGTACTGACAAGAATAACACCATTCGCACCACGAGCCCCGTAAAGAGCGGTTGCATTTGCATCTTTCATAATAGAAAAACTGGCTATATCATCTGTTGTCAAACGGGCCAGATCCTCTGTAGTCATCTCTACTCCATCAATTAAGATCAATGGATTGGACTTTCCGGTACCAAAAGTCGTCACACCACGAATAAAGAAATCCGAATTATCTTCTCCAGGTTCCCCCGTACGCTGATAAGAGATCATACCTGCAATACGCCCGGAAAAAGCATTCGTCAAGTTACTGGAAGGGACCTTCAGGTCAGAAGGTTTAATCGTTGAAACGGAGGCAATCACACTTTCTTTTTTCTGTTTGGCAAAAGCAACAACCGTTACCTCTTCCAATTCATCCACCTTTGCTTTCAAAGTTACGATCAATTCTTTCTTGCTTGCTACCGGAATTGTCTGAGGTTCCATTCCCAAATAAGAGAATGTCAGCTTATCGGTATTCTTCACTTCTATACTAAAAGTTCCGTCAATATCCGTTGTTACCCCACGTGGAGAACCTTCAACTACAATAGCGACCCCCGGTAACGGTTCCCCTGTCTCATCCATGACCTTTCCCGTCACATTCTTTTGCTGCTGCGAAGTCGATGTAGAAACAGGCAAAGGCCTCTCTTCTTTCTTTTTTAATACAACCTGCCGATCTTTAATCTCATATGTCACCGGAGTATCCTTCAATAACTTATTCAACACCGATTCTATGGATTCATCTTTTACGGAAACATTCACTTTACGATTCGTGTCCAACACTTTTTCGTAAAAAAGAAATACAAACTCACTGTTTTGCTCTATATAATTAAAAACGTCTTGTATTCTACTTTTCTCAAAATGGAATGTAAATTGTTTTACTTGAGCATAATTCGATATCGAAGCAGCATCAAGATTTAACGAAATTGTCAAAAAAAGATTAACAAAGAAGAGGATTTTGATTTTTTTTATCATCCACTTCATTTTAAATGTATTATAATTCATATCTTTGTGATTTAAGGATTTAACCTTTATGCTATTGGTTCAATCTGAGATTCCGGATAGTACCGCTAATACTATCCGGATTTTTTATTTTCTGTGTTCTTATATCATAGGCTTATCATTTTATTTAAGGTTAAACAATATATCATCTATCTCTCTTTTTTATGAATGAAATACCCCATATCTGTCTTCGTCCACACAATCGGGGCTGTAGAAGAAATCAGGATGATCAAATCGTCCAACGACTGTTTCAAATCGACTTTACCGCGCATTTTCAACTGGCTGGCCTCAGGAGATACGTCGATCGTTACTCCATAAAAACGTTCCAACTTTTTAAACACATTGGATAAAGGTTCGGATTGGAGGATCAGCAATCCATCTGTCCAGGCAATATAATCTACCGCTTCGACTTTTTTTACCGCTCCTATTTTTCCATTATTAATAGCAGCTAACTGATCCGGCTTCAATTCTATCTTATTTTTATTCCGGTCGGATAAACGGACAGAACCATTAACCAGCACGACTTCATTATTCCGGTCATTCTTATATGCACTCACATTAAATGTTGTGCCCAATACCTCTACATCAAAGGAAGTCGTTTTAACAACAAACGGGAGTTTCTCATTTTTTGTCACATTCAGACAAACTTCTCCCTCCACATATATTTCCCGGTGATTACCGGAAAACACACGAGGATAAACCACACGCGTCCCTGAATTAATATGCACGGTTGAACCATCGGATAGAGTCAGGTGGGTATATTTTCCCTTCGGTACCACAATCTGGTTATACTCTTGTTCTACTTTCTCCAAAGAGTCGGTTTCTTGTTTTTCTTCATTAATTAATACACTTCCTTTAGAAGAATATGTAACCGAAGCAGTCTTTTCTTCAACAGTTATTTTATCCTGAGAAGATAAATAGACTTGAATCTGGGAGCTATCCAAAACAGGCTCCTCCAGTAATGCTACATATTTGTCCAGAGAATCAGAATTGCCAGGTTGCTTATATTCAATAAAGAAAAAGAAAAATAAAAATATAACCACAGCAGCTACAGCTGTTATCCCCATATAAATACGCCGTTTCAAAGAAAAGACTTTCTTTGAAACAAGTCCCTTCTCTATTTTTTCCCATACTTCATCTTCACCCTGCTTGCGTTCATTATCACGAAAGCGGAGATAAGTAATTAATCGGTCTGTAACTCTTTGAAATTGTTTATAATTCTCTTCCATGTTATTATCTTGACAATAGTATAACTGGAAAAGAGATTTTTACTCCTCACTTTTTCAGAAAAAAATTTATTTTTTTTTCTCTCCTGCCACCATCCTTTGCAATTTGGCAACAGCACGGGCTACCAGATTCATACACGAATGTGGATTAATATCTAAAGACACAGCCATTTCATCCCACGAAAACTCTTTGATAAAATAAAGATATATTGCATTCCTTTGGTTCGCCGATAACTGGTTATAGGCATTCATCAACAATCTACTTTTCTCTAGATAGTCATCTTCCTTTTCAAACAATCGTACCAATTCTACATCTTCCACCAGAAAATCAGCAACCATATTTTCTTCTAAACTAACACTACCAACCACCCTACTCGATTTGTCGAGTAAAAGATTTCTAAGTGATTTATACAAATAGGCCCTAATATATTCAATCGAAGATAATGTTTCTGAAACAAACAACTTTACAAATAAATCCTGAATGCAATCTTTTGCCATATCTTCATCATTACAGAAAGAAAGAGCATATGCCAATAATGGAGAATAATAACGCCGGTAAAGTTGTTCAAACGCAACTTTATCCTTTTCAATTATCAATTTCCACAATTGAGCATCAGACAATTCTACATACCTCATTTCACTCTTCATTCCATCAGAAACTATATATTTCATGTATCTACAGACAATACAGAATGCATTAGTTCTGATAGAACTGAGGTATTTATATCTTTTTAGAGACTGATTAATAAGGACTTATAAAACAGAGTCAAATATCGTTTTTCTTTAATAATAGAGCTAACTTGTTTAAAATAAACTATATTTGCGTGTCATAAATGGGTTAGTTCTATCAGAACTAATTACTTATGAATAAAAAAAGACACAGCTTTTATCAGAATCTGACATAAAGCCGTGTCTTATTATCTACTTGATATACAATTCAATTAGTCTATCGTTTCACCAAATAACGTTGCTGAAGACGCACGATTGATCCGTACTTTCACAAACTGACCGACTTTATAATTCTTCTTATCAAAAATAACCACCTTGTTCTGGCTGGTACGGCCAAATAACTGTTCACGCGAACGCTTGGAAAATCCTTCGATCAGCACTTCAAACTCTTTACCGATATCACGCAGGTTGCTTTCCTCGGATAACTGATTCTGCAAATCGATCATCCCCTGTAAACGGCGTACTTTCTCTTCTTCCGAAACGGTATCCGGGAGATGTTTGGCGGCATAGGTTCCGGGACGTTCCGAATATTTGAACAGGAAAGCGGCATCATACCTCACTTCACGCATCAGCGAAAGTGTTTCCTGATAGTCTTCTTCCGTCTCCGAATGGAAACCACAGAACAGGTCGGTAGCAATAGATGCTTCCGGCACGATGCGACGGATAGCAGCGATACGGTCCAGATACCATTCACGAGTATATTTACGGTTCATCACTTTCAAAATCTTCGAACTGCCGGATTGGGCAGGAAGATGGATATACTTACATATATTATTATGGGCGGCAATCACACGAAGCGTATCGTCGCTCATATCCTTCGGATGGGAAGTCACAAAACGGATACGCATATTCGGAGCTTCCAGCGCTACCCGCTCCAGTAACATCGGGAATGTTACAGTTTCACCATCTTTTTCAAAAGCATATGAGTTGACATTCTGCCCCAGCAGGGTGGCTTCTTTAAAACCTTTATCGCGCATATCCCGGATCTCATTCAAGATACTTTCCACATCCCGGCTACGTTCCCGGCCACGGGTATAGGGCACGATGCAATAGGTACAGAAATTATTACATCCGCGCATGATCGACACAAAACCGGAGATATGCACGCCACCCAGCTTCAGCGGCATTACATCTTTATAGGTCTCCTGTGTAGAAAGTTCCACATTGATCGCCTTTTCCCCATGCTCGACAGCCCCGACCAGATTCGGCAGATCCATATAAGAATCCGGCCCGACCACGAGGTCTGCATGATGCACATTGATCAACTCTTCTTTCACCCGTTCGGCCATACATCCCAGTACGCCGACGATCAGCGATTTCTTTTTGCGTTTCAACGACTGGAAATACTGTAGTCGCCCATAAACCTTCTGTTCCGCATTATCACGCACAGAACAGGTATTTACGAAGACAGCATCAGCATCTTCAATCTTGTCAGTCAGGGTGTATCCGTCCATTTTCATAATGGAGGCGACCACCTCACTGTCCGCTACATTCATCTGGCACCCGTAGGTCTCGATGAACAACTTTTTTTCCTCATTTGCGGCTGTAGATTTTAAGTCTACGCCATTTTCCTGATTCGTCATTTCGTTCTCGTTAATAAAATTTAAAATCTTGTATTCTATAAAAATAAACCTCCAAAGGTTTGCACAGTTCAATTCCGAGCACTATATTTGCATACGAAAAACGTAAATTTTTTCATAGTTAAGGTTTTGGTTAAATCGAATAAGGGTGGCTGTGAAGTTACCCTTATTTACTTTTATACCCTTTATAATTCTTACCTCTTTCACTATTCAATAATTCTTCGTACATTTGGAGTGCAAAAATAATCAAAGTTATGGATAACGTAGGCGATTGGATCTATATTGTTTTTCTGATAGTTGCAGCAATAAGCGGTTTATTCAGTTCAAAAAACAAAAAAAAGCGCCCGACACAAGTCCTCGGACAGCCCGGACACGATACATACCCGGAGGAAAATACCTCTTCGGGAAAAGGTTTTTGGGAGATTCTGGAAGAAGCTACTACCCCTCAAAAGCCGGAAGCACCCACTGCACCGATCCATAAAAAGAAAAAAAAGACACCTGCCTCAAAACCATTTTTATCCACCGAGCAGGAAATCCAAAAGTCAAAAGTCAGTTCATCCCAACCTATGAACTTCCCTGCCGAAGAGGAACACTCCATGCTGGAAGATATAGAGTTCAATAACGCCGAAGAGTTAAGAAAAGCTGTTATTTATTCAGAAATACTCAACCGCAAGTACTGATCTACATTCTTTTTTAATACCTTTGCAGCCGTTTAGCTGACTAACAAGTATTTATCTAATATAAAAACAGTATAATATCATGGCTTTAAAATTCATTACAGCTGAAGAAGCTGCTTCGTTCGTACATCACAACGATAACGTAGGATTCAGTGGTTTTACCCCTGCCGGATGTCCGAAAGTTGTTCCGGGAGCCATTGCTAAAAAAGCGATGGAGGAACATGAAAAAGGCAATCCTTTCCAGATCGGTATGTTTACCGGTGCTTCTACCGGAGACAAGCTGGACGGTGAACTGGCTCGTGCCAATGCAATCAAATTCCGTACTCCATACCAGTCAAATAAGGATCTGCGCGCTTTACTGAATTCTCACGGGGCACAATATTTCGATATGCACCTGTCTGAACTTGCACAAGACCTGCGTTACGGTTTCCTGGGAAAAATCGACGTTGCCATCGTTGAAGCTGCTGATGTAACCGAAGACGGTGAAATCGTTCCGACGAGCGGTGTCGGTATCCTTCCGACTATCTGCCGGATGGCTGACCGCATCATCATTGAATTGAACAGCCGCCACCCGAAAGAAATACGCGGTATGCATGATATTTATGAACCGGCTGATCCTCCTTACCGTCGTGAAATTCCTGTTTATACTCCTTCCGACCGTATCGGTACTCCTTATGTGAAGGTTGATCCGGCTAAGATCGTCGGTATCGTTAAGACAGAAGAGCCAAACGAAGGTGGTAAATTCTCTCCGCTGGACGATGTCACAATGGCAATCGGTAAAAATGTTGCCGACTTCCTGGTAAGTGAAATCGAAGCCGGCCGTCTGCCGAAAGAATTCGTTCCGTTACAGAGTGGTGTAGGTAATGTTGCCAACGCTGTTTTGGGCTGTATGGGAGCCAACAAGAATATTCCTGCGTTCAATGTCTATACAGAAGTTATCCAGGATGCGGTAATCAGTCTGATGAAAGAAGGCCGCGTTAAATTTGCCAGCGGTTGCTCATTATCTGTAAGTAATGAAGTAATTCGCGAAATCTATGCAAATCTTGATTTCTTCAAGGACAAGATCCTTCTTCGTCCGCAGGAAATTTCCAACAATCCGGAAGTTGCCCGCCGCTTAGGCCTGATCGCTATCAACACAGCATTGGAAGCTGACATCTTCGGAAATATCAATTCTACTCATGTATCAGGAACAAGAATGATGAACGGTATTGGTGGTTCGGGCGACTTTACCCGTTCAGCGATGTTGTCTATCTTCACTACTCCTTCTACAGCGAAAGAGGGAAAGATCAGCGCTTTCGTTCCGATGGTATCTCACCTGGATCACAGCGAACACTCAGTGAAGATCATCATCACCGAATACGGTGTAGCCGACCTGCGCGGTAAATCTCCGATCGAACGTGCCAACTGTATCATCGACAATTGCGTTCACCCGGATTACAAACCTCTGTTAAGAGAATATCTGGCAATGGGCGTAAAGGGCCATACCCCGCAAAACCTGAAATGTTGCTTCGCATTCCACGAAGAACTGGCTGCCAGCGGCGATATGCACAATGTAGACTGGAGCAAGTATAATAAGTAATTGCGACTTTTTATATCATATGAAGTCCCGAAGTGCCAAAACACTTCGGGACTTTTTTGTTCAAATCGATGAGAGACTCAAATCTCGTTTTAAACGAGTTTTTAAGGATTGTAACTGCAATATATTACATACGTCTCAGCCACAAAGAGAAGAAACGGTCATAAACCATATAAAAAGCCCCTTCTTTGGTTACAAAATCCTTTTCCAACAGGCCTTTTAAAGCAGATTGAACCGAACTGCTCGATGGTAAACTGTATTTATGGATAAATTTCCCGGAAGTCAATGCGGTCGCTTTTCCCTCCTTACAGATTGCAATCAGTAATTCTTTTTGCTTTTCCGGTAACTGATAGAGCAATTCCGAATAGGTAAACGAATAAGAATCCAGGATAAAATGTATGGCTTGCTCAATCATCTCTTTATTACAAACCTCACCGGGGGGAGTTACAGCAAAAAGGATATTCAATATTTTCTGAAGATACCAGGTAATTCCTTCAAAACGATCATACAAAGAAGCTACAACCTCCTCATCTATATCCTTTTGAGCCATTCTGAAATGATGCCGGACAAATTCGATATATTTTTGCCTATCAATAGCTGCCAAATGAAGAATCGACACACTCTGATAAAAAGGACGGGCCGGGCTGATAAACATCTCTCCCATCAGATGACGCTGAGAACCGGCAAACACAAAGCGGGCATTAGGACAATGCTGAATATAGGTACGGAGCAATGCTTCCGTATTTTTTTCCGGATATTGAGCGACTTGCTGAAACTCATCAATTGCAACAATACAAGGTTTGTCTGATAAGGAAAGATAATGAAATATCTCATCCAGCGTCGTCTCCGGCGATTTGACATCTCCCAACTCTATATTCCATTGAGGCATACCGGACATATCAAAGGTGAATCCAGCCTTCAACGATGTCAGACTATTAATGAACAATTCCCACGTCTTCCGTCCCTTAGGCTTTAAAGCAGTAAGAATAGCTTTTCCCAATTGAAAAACAAACTCGCGAAGCGTCTTCGTTGCATAGATGTCAATAAGAAAAGTATAATAATGATCTTTCACCTCTGCCAATTGAAAACAATGCTGAATCAATCCGGTCTTTCCCATACGGCGGGTAGAAATGACAGCCACATTATTCTCATTCAACAGCCAGCGAAGCAACTCTTCCGTTTCCTTTTCACGGTCACAGAAATATTCGGGGGCAATATAGCCGCTTGTTACAAATGGATTATTTATCAGAAGCATACAACAACCTTTTTATGCAAAGATAATTATTATCTTACAATAATCATACTTACGTAATCAGTAATTCTTTTTACTCCATCCGGGTGAAAATAAAATTCCTTCCGAAAGAAAACCGAATTTCTCTCGGAAGGAATCTTTTATATCAGTAAGACAAACGAGTCTTTATCCGGTATTTATCAGGGTTGTTTTCCGATATAAGCCAGGATACCGCCGTCTACATATAATACATGTCCGTTTACGAAATCGGAAGCATCGGAAGCCAGGAACACAGCCGGTCCCATCAAATCTTCCGGAGTTCCCCAACGGGCTGCCGGAGTCTTCGCGATAATGAAAGAATCGAACGGATGACGTGAGCCGTCCGGCTGAGTTTCACGAAGCGGGGCCGTTTGCGGGGTTGCGATATACCCCGGGCCGATACCGTTACACTGGATGTTATATTGACCATATTCGGATGCGATATTACGTGTCAGCATCTTCAAGCCGCCTTTTGCAGCCGCATAAGCAGAAACTGTTTCACGTCCCAGTTCGCTCATCATCGAACAGATGTTGATGATTTTTCCGTGACCTTTCTTTATCATAGAAGGGATAACGGCTTTAGAAACGATAAACGGAGCGTTCAGGTCCACATCGATTACCTGACGGAATTCGGCAGCACTCATTTCGTGCATCGGAATACGTTTGATGATACCGGCATTGTTTACCAGGATGTCGATAACGCCTACTTCTTTCTCGATCTGGGCAACCATTGCATTTACCTGCTCTTCGCTAGTCACGTCGCAAACATACCCTTTTGCTTCGATTCCTTCCGCCTTATAAGCTGCCAGACCCTTATCCACTAATTCCTGTTTGATATCGTTGAAAACGATCTTTGCACCAGCCTGAGCAAAAGCACTAGCCAACGCAAAACCAATTCCGTAAGAAGCACCTGTTACAAGGGCTACTTTACCTTCTAATGAAAAATTTACCATAATAAATAATGTGTTAATGTGCCAATATGCCAATGTGCCAATAAATGCACAAGCAATTAACACTGATTTTTTTATTTATAGCAACGGGGAATTGGCACATAGGCACATTTTCCCCATTGGCATATTATTTTAAGTCCGTAATTTTAGAGAAATCCTGATCGCCATAGTCCAGGTTTTCGCCGCCCATACCCCAGATAAAGGTATAGTTGTGCGTAGCAGCTGCACTGTGGATAGACCATTCGGGAGACAAAACAGCCTGGTCGCCCTTCATCCAGATATGGCGGGTTTCATCCACCTCACCCATAAAATGACAGATGGCCTGGTCTTCCGGAATATCGAAATAGAAATAGGCTTCCATACGACGGCTGTGAACATGCGCCGGCATTGTATTCCATACGCTACCCGGTTTCAATTCGGTCATACCCATCTGCAACTGACAGGTAGGCAATACCTGATTCACGATCATCTTATTGATGTTACGGTCGTTCGACATTTCCAGCGAACCCATAGCTGCAACAACGGCATCCGCTTTCGTCACTTTCTTATCCGGATAATTACGATGAGCCGTAGTCGAGTTGAAATAGAACTTAGCCGGGTTCTTTGCATCCTTGCTTTCAAAAGTCACTTCACGATCTCCCGAACCCAGGTAAAGAGCTTCCTTAAAATCGAGCTCGAAAGTGGCATCGCCGGCTTTTACAATACCGGGACCACCCACATTGAAAATACCCATTTCACGGCGTGTCAGGAAATAGGGAGCTTTCAACGGATCAATCGCTTCCAGTTGCAACACTTCGCCGGCAGGCATGGCGCCGCCAACAATCATACGGTCGTACATGGAATAAACCATGTTCACTTCATTCGGCGCGAAAACTGTTTCGATCAGGAAATCCCGACGAATACGTTTCGTATCATATTGCTTGGCATCTTCCGGATGCGCAGCATAGCGCAATTCATAATTTGTTTTCATATTCTTATCTGTATTTAATTCTCAATTTTCAATTCTTCATTTTCAATTACTTAAGCGCATGATCTGCCTTTACATCGCTTTCACCCTTCCAGGCACGCAAATTCGTCCATTCGGTGTAAGGGGCCGACCAATATTCGTCGGTAGCCGGCAATCCTAAAGACAGCAAACCTACGGCACACAAATAAACACTCCCTGTGTTAATATAAGACTCTGACATATCGATTTGTTCACCGGTGAAACCAACACGCAACCAACCGTTTGCATCAAAGTTCTTCGGCGATTTCATCTGGTTACGGATAACAGCCGTCATAGCACAGCGTACCTGGGCCGGTTTCACTCTTTCCGGAAGCACGTGCATCAAACTGGCTTGTGCCAATGCATGAAACGCGCCAAAACGATACACGATAGAACGGCCTACTACAGGGAAGGTTCCTTCCGGCGAGATAAAACGTTCCAACTGTTCGGCATAACGGGTTAAACGCGGCAATTGCACATCGAGAAAGTCCGCCCCTTCCAGATTATGCTTTTTCATCGTCAGCAAAACATCTGTCAGCATCGGATGGATAACAAAACTGTTATAATAATCCATGTGGAAAGCAGGACCGTCACCATACAGCGCATCTCCTTTATACCATTCGTCACGGAACTTTTTGACACCATACGTCAGGCGGTCCATATCGCATTCGCCGGTAAATTCCAGCAAAGCCGCCTCGACCATAGAAGCAAACAACAGCCAGTTGTTTTCCCAAGGCTTGATGGCACGGCTACGTTTAAATTCCGTAATCATCCATTCCTTAGCCTGCGGGTCCAGGTTATCCCACAGCTGGGTTCTGGCACGCAACAATCCCTGAGCCAGGAAAGCGGCATCCACCAATGGCTGATACGGTTTCCCAAAGACCAGATAATCGGGAGAATCCGGGTTTACGGCATTCTTCAGGCCTTTCACTGTCAGTTTGATATATTTATCACGCAGTTGTCCTTCGGGCGTATTGTCCGGCCCCAGTTCCAGCCAAGGGGCAATACCGCATACCAGACGACCTACCGCTTCCAGATGCGAGAAGTCACTTCTGTCTTTCGATAAAGACTCGTAAGGCATATTCTTTTTCAACGTATTGTTGCTCAGGTTTGTCAATACCGGGTCAGCGATACGGGTCAATGTTTCTACCCAGAAAGCACGGTCCTGGGTACCGTTTTGCTGCGCTTTTCCTGCGAAAGGAATGCAGAGGCAGCAAACCAAAATAGCGGTTGTTTTCAGAAGATTTGTCATAATAGCATTATTTTTCAGTCAGTTTCTTTAAACGCATCAATGCTTCCACATAATAATAGTCAGCATAACTCAACGGAACATCCACTTCGCTGTTTCCGGGGAAATGACCGGTGGAATGCATCAAAGCAAAATTACAGTTCGTTCCTTTCGCTGCCAGATATTCGGGAGTTGTCAGAGAACGAACCTGCTGTTCTGCAAAATCGAGGTAGCTTTTTGCTTCTTCGCTCTTATCCAGTTGGCTCAGTTCAATCAGTGCAGAAGCCATAATAGCCGCGGCAGAAGCATCTCTCGGCACATTCGGGATACCCGGAGCATCAAAATCCCAATACGGAACCTTATCAGCCGGCATATTCGGATTGTTCATGATAAATGCCGCAATATGTTTAGCCTGATTCAGATATTCAGGTTTGCCGGTTTCGCGATACATCATGGTGAAACCATACAACGCCCAGGCCTGTCCACGTGCCCATGCTGATTCGTCGGCAGCTCCCTGGTGAGTTTGTTTCTTATGAGGAACGCCGGTTATCGTATCGTATGAAACCACATGATAACAGCTATAATCGTCACGGAAATGATTATTCATTGTCTTGTCGGCATGAGAAACAGCCATTTTATAAAAACGGTCGTCACCGGATGCTTTGGAAGCCCAACTGAAAAACTCCAGATTCATCATATTATCAATAATAACCGGGAACTGCCAGATTTTTTTATTGAAGTCCCAGGAACGGATAGCTCCCACCCGCTCGTCAAAACGAGTCGCCAGCGAATTGGCACCGGTCAGCATCACCTCTTTATATTCCGGTTTGCCGGTCAGGCGATAACCGTTTCCATAACTGCAATATAGCATGAAACCGACATCGTGGCTGTAAGTGATATTCTTCACTTCTTCCACACGGTCCGTAAACATTTCGGCATATTTCTTTAATTCCGGAGTCGGATTGTTTTCGTACAGATACCATAATTCGCCGGGGAAGAAACCGCTGCACCACCAACTATAGTCGCTTGTTTCCAGTTTTCCGTCCTTTCCGATTGCTTTGGGAAGACGGCCTTCTTGGCTTTCCAGGTCTTTAGCCATCAAAAGGGCCTGTTCGGTCGATGCTTTCAAACCACGGTCAATCACATCAGCAAGGGGTTCTTGTTTGGGTTGCGAATCACACGAAGACAACAACACTGTGAACGCAAACACACCATACGAAAGAAATTTGTTCATGATAAAAATAGGTTATTAAGTTATTAAGTTTTTAAGTTTGTGGCAAATATACATGTTTATTTCTAAAAAACGACAACATCCATCGAAAAAGCATCTACTTACCGAACTGTTCCCTCTCTACTTACCAACCGGATGCCTTCTTTACTTACTAAGTAAGCCTTCGTCTACTCGATAAGTAGAGTACCCCACTGCTTAATAAGTAGCCGAATGTCTACTTATTAAGCAGGTTTTGTAATACTTTCGAAACATCAATGTAATATTTACTTCAAAGCGTCTTAACCCGTTCTTAATACATGTTACCTTACTTTGCACTCAGAACAAAGAGGTTAATGACGTGAGAAAGTTTTTTGAAAAAATTGTAGAAGGAGGATTATTAATCAGCGGAGGTGTAACCAGTTTCACGATTCTGCTGATTGTCTTTTTTCTTTTTAAAGAAGCATCCGGCCTTTTCAACAGTCCGGTAGTCGAAGAGGGATACGTGCTTGCCGTGAATAAGAGCAACGATGTGAGTCATCTGTCACCGGAAACAATCATGGATATTTTCGATGCCAAAATAACCAACTGGAAAGAGGTTAACGGCAAAGATGAAGAAATCCTGATCTTTCGTTTTTCCGACCTGACGCAATATTACAGTGAAGAAGAATTGGGAGATGAGTTTCAGTACGTTCCCGACAAAATCAGCGAACTCGTCAGCAAAGAGCCGGGAATCATCGCATTCTTTCCTCAGCAATATCTGGCGAAAAACTTCAGGGGAACCGTCCTTCCCGAAGAGAAAATATCGCTTTCCGACTTCTTCGCCGGCACCAAATGGTACCCGACCTCTGCGCCTGCCCCTATCTTCGGATTGATCCCCCTGTTGCTCGGAACATTACTGGTCAGTATCGGCGCCATTGTTCTTTCGCTCCCTTTCGGTATTGCCGTTGCCATCTACCTGGCAGAAATCGCAAATAAACGGACCCGGGAGATACTGAAGCCGGTTATTGAATTGCTGGCAGGGATTCCTTCGGTCGTATACGGTTTCTTCGGATTGGTTGTAATCGTTCCGCTCATACAGAAAGGGCTGAACCTTCCGGTTGGAGAAACTGCCTTTGCCGGCAGTGTCGTTCTGGCCATCATGGCGTTGCCGACCATTATCACGGTTGCCGAAGATGCCATGCGCACCACGCCGCGTGCCATGAAAGAAGCGAGTCTGGCCCTGGGAGCAACCCAATGGCAAACAATCTATAAGGTAATCATCCCCTATTCCATATCCGGTATCACATCGGCAATTGTCCTGGGTATCGGGCGGGCAATCGGAGAAACAATGGCCGTCCTGATGGTAACAGGAAATGCGGCCGTTATCCCAACCTCCTTCTTTGAACCCGTACGGACCATTCCGGCAACCATCGCGGCAGAACTGGGAGAAGCACCCGCCGGAGGAGCTCATTACCAGGCATTGTTCCTGTTAGGGGCAGTATTATTTATCATTACACTACTGTTAAGCATTACGGTAGAATACATTTCATCCAAAAGAAAAATGTGATTAAGCTATGGCACCTGTTCAAAAGTTAGGCAATGTTGACACAAAGAAACGGACTTCACAGAAAGTTGCGTTCGGTATATTCACACTTCTCAGTTATCTGGTTGTTGTCATTCTTTTCCTTATTCTCGGTTTTATCATTATCCAGGGAGGAAAAGTAATCAGCTGGGATTTCCTGACGGAAGCGCCGGCCGACGGGATGACTGCCGGAGGTATTTTCCCGGCGATTGTCGGAACACTTTATCTGGTATTGGGCAGCAGCCTGATTAGTTTCCCAATCGGAATCATGAGCGGTATCTATATGAACGAATATGCGACAAACGGAAAAATAATCCGTTTCATCCGGATTATGACCAATAACCTGAGCGGTGTACCGTCGGTTGTATTCGGACTATTCGGAATGTCCCTGTTCGTCGTTACCCTGGGGTGGGGAGACTCCATCATCGCCGGTTCGTTTACCCTGGCACTGATGTCTTTACCACTGATTATCCGTACAACGGAAGAAGCCCTCAAAAGCATCGACGATTCTTTCCGCCACGGCAGTCTGGCACTGGGAGCTACCAAGTTACAGACCATTCGCAGGGTTGTATTACCGATGGCTTTTCCGAATATCATTACCGGATTAATCCTGTCTATCGGACGTGTATCCGGAGAGACGGCTCCTATCCTGTTTACCGTTGCCGCTTACTTCCTGCCCCAACTGCCGGGAAGCATCTTCGACCAGTGTATGGCCCTGCCCTATCATCTGTATGTTATTTCCACCAGCGGAACAGACATCGAAGCCTCGCGTGGAATGGCCTACGGAACGGCTCTGGTACTGATTGCAATCGTATTAATCGTAAACTTACTGGCCAATGCGCTGAGAGGCTATTTCGCCAGAAAAGTAAAAATGAACTAATCGCATACACCCAATACAAAGAATAAAACAACAATATTATGATAAAGATTGATGCTCAGAATGTAGATTTCTATTATGGCGATTTTCATGCCTTAAAGAATATATCTATGCAAATTGAAGCAAACACGTCGGTCGCCTTTATCGGACCGTCCGGTTGTGGTAAATCCACCTTCCTGCGCTTATTCAACCGGATGAACGACCTGATACCCGACACGCACATGGACGGAAAAATCGGGATCGACGGAAGAGATATTTACGGTAAAGGAGAAAAGGTCGACCTGCTCCGGAAAAATGTAGGCATGGTATTCCAGAAACCGAATCCTTTCCCGAAAACAATCTTTGAAAACGTTGCCTACGGGCTCCGGGTAAACGGGATAAAGGACAATGCTTATATCGAAGAGACTGTTGTCAAAACCCTCAAACAGGTTGTTCTTTGGGATGAAGTAAAGGATAAACTGAAAGAATCGGCTTTCACCCTGTCCGGCGGCCAGCAACAACGTCTGTGTATCGCCCGTGCATTAGCCATATCGCCTTCCATTCTTTTAATGGACGAACCGACTTCAGCACTGGACCCTATATCGACCGGTAAGATAGAAGACCTGATACATGAACTAAAAAGCGAATATACTATCGTAATCGTTACCCATAATATGCAACAGGCTGCCCGTGTCAGCGACAAGACCGGGTACTTTTATCTGGGGGAACTGATAGAGTTCGATAATACACGTAAGATATTTACCAATCCGGAAAAGGAATCGACTCAGAATTATATTACGGGACGGTTCGGGTGATTGAAAATTAAGAATTAAAAATTGAACGATTATATATGAAAGTCATAGATCAGGAGATTGCCTCCTTAAAAAACAGCATCAGCGAGATGTGGGCATTGGTCCACCAACAGTTATATAATGCCGGCGAAGCCATGCTAACCGGAGACAAGGAACTGGCCTACAAAGTAATCAGCCGCGAACGCCGAGTAAATGCGTTCGAACTGAAGATAGACAGCGACTGCGAAGATATCATTGCCCTATATGCTCCCGTTGCCGTCGACCTGCGCTTCGTTCTTGCCATGTACAAAATCAACACGAACCTGGAACGCTTGGGAGACTTTGCCGAAAGTATCGCCCGTTTTGCCGGAAACCTGCCGGAAGGTGTTCCCGTCGACCCACAACTGATAAAGGATACCCGGGTGGAAGAAATGTTGCAGGAATTGCTGAGTATGCTTACACTCAGCCAGGAAGCATTCGAAAAAGAAAGTTCTGAAATTGCATCACGCATCTTCCTAAAAGACAACCTGATCGACGAGATCAACCATAACTCGACCAGGATCATTGCCGATTACATAGAAAAGCATCCGAGAAGTGCCCTGGTCGGCCTTTACATGGCCGGAGTCATCCGCAAAATGGAACGCTTCGGCGACCACTGTACCAACATCGCCGAAGAACTGATATTCTATCTGGATGCCAAGGTAATGAAGCATATCGGAAAGACAGAAAATTAAATACAGAAAAACAGACAAGTATTGCATATCACTACTGTCTTCTTTTCATATCACAGTTGGATTCCGTTTGTTTCACAGATGGATTTCTTTTGTATCACAGCTGTGATATGAATAGAAGATCAAGGGAAAATCACTCTACCCCGGAACAAAGTCATTGTATGTCCCAGGCAGCCGGCTAGACCCCAAGGGTAATTTTACTTTCCGGCCTTGTTCTTTTGAATAAATGCAGTAGGGATCATTCCGAACTCATTCTTGAAGACACGGGTGAAGTATGACTGGCTCTCGATAATCCCGATCAGGCGACTGATAAAAGACAAATGAGCAAAAACTCTCTTATTGCCATATTACCCGTTTATATATATCTTTGCACCCCAAATCAACAAACAGAAAAAGATTCATGAAACGACTGACTGTATTTTGCCTGTCGGCCTTGCTGACGGGAACTACTTTTACCGCTACTTCGCAGAAGACGTTAATTCCTAACAATACGGAAGTATTCAAACTGTCGCTCGAAACTCATGGTTCTTATAACGAAGCGCTTTCCGGGGAAACCGAACGCGACCGTTTTCTGTTGAATGATTTCAAGGTGGAAGCGACCGGCACCGTCCTCCCCTGGCTTTCCTATGCCTACCGCCAGGTGCTCTGTTACCGGAATGAATGGGTGCGTGCCAACGGATTCGGTTCTTATATCGAGAATGCGTGGGTGAACTTCCAACTCTCCGAAAAATTCTCCGTCACTGCCGGAAAGCAGGATGCTGCCTGGGGTGGGTTCGAATACGACGAATATCCTTACCGGATTTACGATTACAGTGATATGAATGACTGGATGGAATGCTATTTTACAGGAGTCGCCGTCAGCTATGAACCTACCGGAACACAGGAGATCTGTGTACAAGTGACGAACGGCAACGATAACCGCAGCAAATCTCCTTCTTTCTATAACCTGGGATGGAACAGCAGCTATCTGGATGAGATGTTATCTCTTCGTTATTCCGTTACAGCCGGACAACAGGCCAAAGGGAACTGGATGTGGATGGTATGGGGCGGACAGCAGGTGGAAGCCGGAAAATTCCTGGGATATTTCGATGTGATGTACACCCGGGGCAAGATGGACCCGATGGGATTGCTGGCCGAGCAGTTCGAACCCGAAGACGAAGAGAACGGGGCTTCAATAGGAAATACGAGTTATCTATCGCTGGTCGCCCGTTTGAATTATCAGATCCATCCGAAGTGGAACCTGTTTGTAAAAGGGATGTACGAAACTGCATCCGTATACAAGGCTAACGGTCCTTACGAGTCGGGTAAATACCGTACCGCCTGGGGATATCAGGGAGGGGTCGAGTTCTACCCGATGGGAGACGACAACCTGCATCTTTTCATGACAGGTACCGGACGGGCTTACAACCTGACAGAAAAAGCAAAGGCGTTCGATGTCTTTGCAGAGAACACCGGACGCCTTTCCGTAGGGTTTGTTTATAAGATTCCTTTATTTTAAAACTGTAGCAACAACGAATCTCCTGCCTCCATCTCTACTGTCAACATACCGTCGATAACCGGTAAGGAGGCTGGTTTCTGATTCATTTTAATACTCATATTAGAAGATTCGGCAGGCAGTTTGATGCGGAATGTTCCCGGAACAACGGCTTTAAGTCCGGCTTCCGTCATTTTTCCTTCTGCCCATTTAGCTGACACTTCGCCACCACCCTGAACTTTGAGTCCTTTGAAACTACCGGTCTTCCAGGCTGTAGGCAAAGCCGGAAGCAACTCGATATTTCCGGTCTGGCTCTGTACAAGCATTTCGGCAATACCGGCACAACCTCCATAATTGCCATCGATCTGGAACGGCGGATGCGCACAGAACAGATTCGGATAAGAACCGCCTCCATTCACCATATTCGTCGTTTTTTCCACACAGGGACGCAGCAGGTCGACCAACAGTTTATAAGCATGGTCGCCATCATGCAAACGTGCCCAGAAATTGATCTTCCAGGCCATCGACCAACCAGTACTCTTATCACCTCGTGCTTCGAGTGTCTTACGGGCAGCTTCCGCCAGTTCGGGGGTATGCTCCATAGAGATTTCATTTCCCGGATAAAGTCCATACAGGTGGGAAACATGACGATGATGCGGTTCGACTTCTTCATAGGGTTCAAGCCATTCCAGGATACGGCCATCCTTACCGATCGTGGTTGGCATCAGACGGGAACGCTTATCCGCCAGTTCCTGACAAAAAGCAGAATCAATTCCGAGGATATTGGCTGCCGCAATCGTATTGGTAAACAGCTCACGGACAATCTGATTATCCATAGTCGAACCGGCACAGATATGTACGACTTTGCCGTTCGGCATACGGTAAGCATTTTCTGGAGAAGTGGTAGGAGCCGTTACCAAATAATTATTTCGCGGGTCACGAACCAACATATCCGTAAAAAATAAAGCAGCACCTTTCATCACCGGATAGACCTCTTTCAGATATTCTTTATCCAGTGTATATTGATAGTGGGTAAACAGATGTTCGCATAACCAGGCGGCAGACGTATTGGTCGCTCCCCAGGAAGGATGTTCGCCCGGAGCAGTAAATTCCCATACATTACCCAGGATATGTGTCACCCAGCCACGTGCATTATAAAAGACTTTGGCTGTACGTTCTCCACTTTCTACCTGCTGTTTCGTCCACTCGATCATCGGGAGATGCAATTCGGAAAGGTTCGTTACTTCTGCGGGCCAGTGATTCATCTGGAAATTGATATTCAAATGATAGTCGCCGTTCCAGGGAGTATTGATCGTATTACACCATAATCCCTGAAGATTAGGAGGCAATGAACCGGTACGGGTTGACGAGATCAGCAGATAACGCCCGAACTGGAAATAAAGGGCCCCCAGCGACGGATCGTTCTGATCCTCCTGGAAAGCATGCAAACGTTCATTGATCGGCATCTCATCCCTTGCGGAACGACCCAGGTCCAGATCGACCCGGTCGAACAGGGAACGATAGGCATTGACATGCTCCTTTCTCAAGGTGGAATAATCTTTTCTTTCCGACTCGGCCAGCAAAGAGAACAGTTGGTCTTCAAATCCTTCGTTCTTATAATTAGTCGCCATACTCACCAGCAGGATGGCTTCGGAGGCATTCTGAACGGTCAATGAACTGTCCCCGGGGATCAGAGAACCGCCTTTAGGCAGGAGAACCCGTACACGGGCGCCATATTTAACACCTTTCATTTCCAGCGTATCCACACCGTCCGGCAATTGTCCTTTCATCAGCAAGTCTTTTCCGTCGACCGACAAGGCATAATGTTCGGGACGGTTCATCCCCACCGTAAAGTTAAGCGCCTTATCGGCATCTGCCATCAAATGAACCACACCCAGATCACCGGAGAAAGAGGTAAACGACTCACGGCTGTAATTCACTTTTCCCTTGCGGAAAGAAGTAGAGGCTATCGCATCGTTCAGATTCAACTCACGACGGTAAGCGGCTACGGAATCGGAACCGTCTACATATACATAATCCAGCACCAGATTTCCCAGCAACTGGTAACTGCCATAGGGAACATTGGCACCCTGTCCTTGACCGCTACCAGCCCCTTTACAAACAAAGGTGCGATACATCAGGTCCTGTGCTTCGTCGTTTTTCCCTTCAAAAAGCAGACGGCGTATATTTGCCAACGACCAGACGGCCTGCGGGTTATCCGTATCCTGTTTGCTTCCGGACCACATGGAAATTTCATTCAACAGGATGTTTTCCTTATTGATTCCACCGTCGGGCATCATTCCCAGCCGGCCATTTCCCAATGGCAGAGTTTCCTCCCAGATGCGGGCAGGTTCATCAAAGTGATAAGCGATCTTATTGGCTGTTTTTACTTCTGCCATATCACAGGAAGCCAGCAATACCAATAAAGCAACAATAGAAGGACGAATTATTTTCCATCCTATTTCCTTTAATCGAATCGAGTTCATAGTATTATTAATAAAATTATAATTCAAGCGGTATCAGAAACTTTGCATGTCACACAGCCTCTTATAATAGCCTTTCAAATCCAGCAGTTCTTCATGACGGCCACGTTCAACGATCTCACCTTCATGCATCACACAGATCTCGTCTGCATTACGGATCGTAGAAAGACGGTGGGCAATTACGATCGTAGTACGGTTACGCATCAGGTTTTCCAATGCTTCCTGCACCAGGCGTTCCGACTCCGTATCCAATGCGGAGGTTGCCTCGTCGAGGATCAGGATCGGCGGGTTTTTCAGGATAGCGCGGGCGATACTGATACGCTGACGCTGTCCGCCGGAAAGTTTGCCGCCCCGGTCACCGATATTGGTATTATAACCGTCTTCGCTCGCCATGATAAACTCATGCGCATTTGCGATACGCGCGGCTTCCTTCACCTGTTCCAATGTCGCTCCTTCCACTCCGAAAGAGATATTATTGAAGAAGGTATCATTGAAAAGGATCGCTTCCTGATTCACATTCCCCATCAGGCCGCGCAAATCGTAGAGGGAGGCATCGCGGATATCCGTTCCGTCAATAGTAATGCTTCCCTTATCCACATCATAAAAACGTGGCAGCAGATCCACCAGCGTACTTTTACCGGAACCGGACTGGCCAACCAATGCGACGGTCTTTCCCTTAGGGATTACCAGGTCAACACCTTTCAACACCCAGTCATGCTGGTATTTAAACCAAATATTGTTATATCGTATTTCCTTATTCAATTCTATCTTCTTAGGATCAGCCGGATCATTGATATTACTTTCAGCTTTCAAGATCTTATCGATACGATCCATAGAAGCCAGCCCTTTCTGGATGGCATAAACAGACTTACTTAAATCTTTCGCCGGATTAATAATACTATAAAAGATAACCAGGTAATAAATAAATGTGGAGGCATCGATCGTGCTATGGTTACTCAGGATAAGCGTACCTCCATACCAAAGAACGATGGCGATAGTAGCCGTTCCCAGAAACTCACTCATCGGATGCGCCATCTGCTGTCGGCGATAGATACGGATGGTGGTCCGACGAAACCGGTCATTACTGTTCTCGAAACGAGCCTGTATTTTCTTCTCGGCATTGAATGCTTTGATAATGCGCAAGCCGCCTAAAGTCTCTTCGATCTGGCTCATCAAGCCGCCCCATTGTTGCTGGCCTTCCAGCGATTTACGTTTCAGTTTCTTCCCTACCTGTCCCATCACATAACCCGCCAAAGGCAACAGTACAAGGACGAAAACAGTCAGCTGCCAACTGATAACGATCATACCGATCAGATAGATAATGATCAGGATCGGATTCTTGAACAACATATCCAGGGAACTCATGATGGAGGTCTCCACTTCATTCACATCGCCGGAGACACGGGCAATGATGTCCCCCTTGCGCTCTTCCGAGAAAAATCCCAGGGGCAGTTCGGTTATTTTCCTGTTGATCTGGTTACGGATATCACGTACAACCCCTGTACGGATAGGGATCATCGTAAAAAAAGCCATGTACATCGTACCCACTTTCAGGAACGTAGAGATAATAAGGAAAGCACCTAAAACGATCAGTGTAAATGAGCCTCCTTCTTTTTCAATCAGGTCGCTGACAAACCAGAAGAAATTGTTCTTTATCAGTTCGGGAGTACCTTTCCAGCTTTCCCAGGTCCAGGGATCAAACACCCAGGCTTTATAAGAATAAACATCATCATTCAGTTTGAACAATATATTCAATATCGGAATAATCAGGGCAAAAGAGAACAGATTCAGTATGGCGGATAAAATATTGAACACAATGTTCGACACCATATACTTCTTATAAGGAGGCACAAAACGCCGTAATATGCGTATGAAATCTTTCATGTTTATTTAGTTCGATTGGATTTGGCGCGCAAGTTACTCATAAAAAACAGGCGGTGCAACGTTTCGACTTATGTTTGCATCAATTAGATATGGATGTAAATACAATTAAAACCATATGAATATGAACAGAACAAACCATTTCTTCCTGACCTTTACAAATAAAATATTGGCAGGATTATTAAGCCTGTTAGGCTTTTCACTGGCAGCATGCGACAAAATAGGTGCAGACGAATACGGATGTCCCTATGCCGATTATGAAATCAAAGGGAAAGTAGTCGATGAGAACGGGAAAGCCATCAACGGCATACAAGTTATTATTCCCGACCCTTTTGGTAATGAAGAATATACGCATCGGGATACGCTGATCACGAACAGTGCCGGAGAGTTCGTCGCACGACCGGTTGTCACCACTTTTGGCACGGATATCACTTTCAAAATCACAACAAAAGATATCGATGGCACCGATAACGGAGGAGCATTTGAAGAAACAATCACGGAAGTAGCTTTCAAAAAAGAAGACCTGACAGGAGGAAACGGCGAATGGAATTATGGTAATGCACAAAAGAACGTAACTATCAAAATGAAGCAGGCTGTGGAAAACAAAGAATAAGTAAAAACAATTATCCAGACTTATACAACCGCCGATGCAGTATTTTTCGTACTTTTGTATTTAATCATATGTAATCTATCAGTTAATAACGAAACAACGCAAGTTATATGAAAAGGTTCTATCCTCATTTTTTGAACAGTATGAACTGGGTATTAGCCGGTTTACTCACCTTACTAGGTTTCTCTTGTTCCGATTCGGATGATGATGGGGGAGGTCAGGTAGAAGAATACGGCTGCCCACATGCTAATTACGAGATCAAAGGGAAAGTGGTAAACAGACAGAACAACCCGATCCCCAATATACAAATCGCCATCAGCGATTCGGTTCCCGACCGTCAAATGCCCAGCGATACCATCTACACCGACGCAAAGGGAGAATTCCTTTGGGAAACCGGAGAATTCCCCGGGGCAACATTCAAACTTATCACGACAGATATTGACAAAGATAAAAACGGCGGTCAGTTTGCAGCCGATACCTCTTTTGTTTCCTTTAAAAACGCCGTCTATGAAAATGGCAGCGGTTGGTACGAGGGAAAAGCCAAACAAGAGGTTACAATCACTATGAACGAACAGATTAACACGGAAGAATAATGGATAAACGCCCCGGATTTCGTAAACGCATCGCTCTGGAACTCTTCCGCAGTATCCGAAGAAACAGGGCCAAGCTACACGAACTACGCACACTCTTTTGGGAATGTACGCTTCGTTGCAATGCATCCTGCCGTCATTGCGGCAGCGACTGCCATGTATCGGCTGGCATGAAGGATATGCCGGTGGAAGATTTTCTGAAAGTTATAGACGATATTACTCCCCATGTCAATCCTAATAAAGTATTGGTAATTTTTACCGGAGGAGAGGCTTTGGTGCGCAAAGACATCGAAACCTGCGGAATGGAACTTTACCGCCGGGGATATCCCTGGGGAATCGTTTCCAACGGATTGCTGATGACACGCGAACGGCTGGACGCGCTGCTGGCCTCCGGCATGCATTCGGCAACCATCAGTCTCGACGGCTTCGAAGAAGCACATAACTGGTTGCGCCGTCATCCGAAAAGTTTCGAGAATGCAGTCAACGCCATCTGTATGCTGGCGGAAGAGAAAGAGATTGTCTGGGATGTGGTGACTTGCGTAAACCAGAAGAACTTCAAAGACCTGAAACTCTTCAAGGAATTCCTGACGGAGATGGGCGTAAAACGGTGGCGTCTGTTCACCATCTTCCCCGTCGGACGGGCCGCCGAAGAAGCCGACCTGCAACTGACCAACGAACAGTTCACCTGGATGCTCAACTTCATCCGCTACTGCCGGCAGGAAGGAAAGATACACACCAGCTACGGTTGCGAAGGGTTCCTCGGGAACTACGAAGCCGAAGTGCGCGACTCCATTTTCCAGTGCAATGCCGGAATCAGTACGGCTTCAGTGCTGGCAGACGGTTCCATTTCCGGTTGTCCGAGCATTCGTGCCAATTTCCACCAGGGGAATATCTACAAAGATAAATTCATCGACATCTGGAACAACGAATTCAAACCGTACCGCAACCGCGAATGGACACGCAAAGGGCAATGCGCCGACTGCAAAATGTTCCGTTATTGCGAAGGTAACGGCATGCATCTGTACGACGATAACGGCAATCTGTTGTTCTGTCATTATAATCGGATAAAGTAATTGCGTACAATATCCCATCTTTTTCCTATCTTTATCCCCCGAATAAACTTCTAAAAGAATTTATACATGAAAAACTCTCTTATTCTCTGTGCCCTGCTAACGCTAGGCCCGGTTTGTTACGCACAGCAATCGAACATCACCGATTACACCGAACTGACCGACACCAAGCCACACGATAGTGAGGCTGTATGGAATAAAATAACAACGCCTACCCAACTCAGCTGGGCGAGCACGGACGTTCGTTATCCGAAACTCAGTATCCCAACCGTTACAAAAACTTCCCGCTGGCAGACGAAAGCCTGGAAAGGAGAACGCGTAAACGCCCAGGCCGTACTGTGGACAACCAACGACCTATCGGACGCAACCATTACCGTCAGCGAATTGAAAAACGGTTCATCCGTTATCCCGGCATCCAACGTCACCACCAATTTCGTGCGTTACGTAATGACCGACGAATTGAACAAAGAACGTACAGGCGGTTGCGGTGTACGTGAAAATAAGGCGGAATGGGATTCTTCCGTTGTTGCCGACGTGTTGGATATCGTAAAGATGCGCGACGTCGCCGCTCGTACGACACAACCTATCTGGATGAATGTATGGGTACCGTCCGACGCACGTCCCGGAAAATATAAAGGAACACTGACCGTTTCAGGCGAAAACTTCCAACCGATGAAGTTACAGGTGGAGATAGACGTACTGAACCGTACCTTGCCGGAACCGAAAGACTGGAAATTCCATCTGGACTTGTGGCAGAACCCGTATTCCGTGGCCCGTTACTACGACGTGCCTCTCTGGAGCAAAGAACATTTCGATGCCATGCGCCCGATCATGAAGATGCTGGCCAACGCCGGACAGCGTGCCATCACCACCAGCATCATGCACAAACCCTGGGCGGGACAGACCGAAGATCATTTCGACAGCATGGTGTTCCGCATGAAGAAACTCGACGGCAGTTGGGAATATGACTACACTGTTTTCGACAAATGGGTAGATTTCATGATGAACGATATTGGCATCAACGACCTGATCAGCTGCTACACCATGATCCCGTGGGCATTGAGTTTCGACTATTACGACCAGGCCACCAACCGCATCCAGTTCATCGAAGCCAAACCGGGCGATGCAGCTTATGCCGACTACTGGGGCAGTTTCCTGAAAGATTTCTCCCGCCACCTGCGTGAAAAAGGTTGGTTCGAAAAGACTGCTATCTCTATGGACGAACGTCCGTTGGAAGCCATGCAAGAGGCTATCAAAGTAATCAAGCAGGCTGACCCGGAATTTAAGATCACGCTGGCCGGTAACTATCATAAAGAGATACAAGGCGACCTGTATTACCTGAGTATTCCGTACGGCCACAAATTTCCGGAAGATGTGAAAGCCGAACGCGACCGCAAAGGCCAGATCAGCACGGTTTATACCTGTTGTTCGGAAGCATTCCCGAACACCTTCACCTTCTCCAACCCGGCAGAAGCTCCCTGGACGATCCTGCACGCCGTTGCCGGTGGTTACGACGGTTACCTGCGTTGGGCAGTCAACAGCTGGACAAAAGATCCGTTGCGCGACTCCCGTTTCCGCACCTGGGCAGCCGGCGATACATACAGTATCTACCCGGGTCCCCGCAGCAGTATCCGTTTCGAACGCCTGGTAGAAGGCCTCCAGGACGCTGAAAAAATCCGCATCCTCCGCGAAGAACTGAAGGGCAGCAAACTGGATAAGCTGAATAAAACGGTTGCCATGTTTACCCCGGAAGGACTGGCTGAGACACAGAAGTCGGCTACCGAGATGGTGAATGAGTTGAATAAAGTGCTGAATTCGTTCTGATAAAGCACTAACATATACAGAAAAGAAGGTGTCTGAAAAGGATACCTTCTTTTTTTGTTATATTTCAGTAAGATTTTTCTCAATACACAAGAATCAAGAACATAGGTAAACAATTGAAAAGAAACCTCGGACTATTATACAAATATACCCAACATGCGTGGGACGAAGGTATACTGGAAATACAAATGGCTTGCGGAGTCTATTCCGTACAGGATTCCATCCAAAAGAAAGAACGGTTAGAGATGAATGCTTCCTTGGGAAAACATTTACAATTCCTTGCCCAAATGGCATCCGCCAGTTCGGTTGTAAGAAAGATGCACGCGGAATATACCCGCCATTTTATCAATGTGGAATATCTTTTGAAGCAATTTTCTAAAGACAAAAAAAGCTCCGACAAGTGAAAGTGACCTTCCGAGGCCTAAAAGACGAACTTTAAATAGTGAAAAGCCTCCTTTTAGGCCTAAAAGACCTATTTCAAACAGTGAAAAACGGTTTCTTAGGCCTAAAAAGGCAACTTTAAACGGTGAAAACACACCTTTTAGGCCTAAAAAGTCTACTTTCACCATTTGAACGGTATTTTTTAGACCTAAAAGACTTTTTATGTGAAATAAAAGCCATATTCCCACTATCTTTGAAAATTAATGCTTACATTGCCATTCATTTAACAACCTTTAAAATCGAAATCATGGGAACATACACAAAAATTAAGACTATTCCGCTTTCCATTTTCAACAACGCCGAATACCTGGCCTTCCTCAACTCCGTGTTGAACCTCGTCCCCGCTCCGACCGGCGGCGGCGACCGTCCCGAAATCGAATCGCTCGATGCCGACGTACGGACAAACGGCTCGCCCGATATCGGACTGTCGGCACAGTTTGTGCAAAAAATGGAAAACGACGTCATGCTCCTGGCCGACACGGTCGACGAAAGCCGCATCGCACAGGAAACGGAGCAGGCCGCCGTTCACGAAGCCAACCGCGACAACCTGGTCATCTACATCACCACCCGCATTTCGCGCGCCGGTACCCTGCCGCTCGAAGCCGAACGTGATGCCGGAAAGTTTCTCTATAAGGTGATCAAACCGTATATCGGCATCGCCCGCCTGCCGGTAGCACAGGAAACAGCCAAAATACAAGGCCTGCTGATCGACCTGCGGAAGGGCGAAAACGCGTCCTACGTCACCACCCTCGGACTGGAAGCCTACCTGGCCGAACTCGAAAAGGAAAACAACGCCTACATCGCACTCACCTCGGCGAGAACACAGAGCCGCGCCGCCAATAAAAAGGACAACAGCGCAACAATCCGTCAGCGTCTCGACAGCCAGTACGACGACCTGGTGATGCTGGCACAGTCGTTCAGCATAGCACAGCCGTCGGCCGCAGCAACGACATTTGTCAGCAACCTGAACCAGTTGATCTCAGAAACCGTCACCGCTTTCAACCAACGAAAGAAAGGTTCCGGCCCGGCAGGTGAAAGCGGAGGCGGAAGTAGCGACCGCCCGGAAATAGAATAAGTCAATCGGAGAAAAAACGAAAAAGGGAGGTGATTACTTCCCTTTTTTCATTTGATCCAAATAGAGTTTGATATCCGGCATCTGGAGCCGCCTTGTTTCGGCCTTCTCCTGCTTCAGGAGTTGCTCGATATCCAACGTTTCTTCTATGACGTCATCAAATCTTGCCAACAAATCTTCCCGTTGCTCTTCCGTGAGATTCGTCCCGCAGATACGCAGCAGATACCTTCGCAAGATTGCTTTTGTCTTCTCCGGATTACGACAATGCTTCATATACAGCGCCTGTTTCAATTCAAATGAAAGCTCCGGGTTCTCGGTATTTGCCAGGTCTTTCCATAAAGCTTCTTCTTCGTATACCATCGCTTTATAACGGCTCAGGTTCTCCTGGTCGAGGAAAGTGATATAGGTAATCAGTTTTTTGTCGAACCGAACCAACGACAAACCCTGTTTGGAGATCATGAAGCCTTTCTCTTCCATTTCCTTTTCAGTCCACTTTTCAGGCAGGTAATAGGTCAGCGTTTTGTCCTGATTATATATCATATAATATATAGCCGGATGTATGCCACGCAGGTTGATCCCGTTGTATTCGAGATACCGCTCTTTGTAACGTGTCAGGAAATGGGCCGAAAGCCTCTCCAGCACAAAGTCTTCCATATTATTAATGAATAGATAATCGACCGCGTTGTCCCGGTACAAAGGGATATAAACGATACAGCCGGCTATAAACTCATCTGCAGCGGTATAGCTGGTATTAATAAAAACGACATGCCAGGTATTTTTCGATTTGGTCAATACGTTTTTTTCCTCAATCAGCGAATGGAGGACTCTCTTCTCCCCTCTGCGCAAACGAAGGCGGTTTATAAACTGTTCGAAAGCGATCTTCACTTTCATGCGTATCTCCAGAAAGTCGCGGTAGGCAACGGCCTGCAGTTCGTCCTCAGTCATATGTGATGTAAACATAGCAGTAAAGTTTAATATTAACGATGGGTAAAAGTACGAATATAAATTCACTAAAGATGTAAATCCTCAATCATTCAACGGCATGGAGCCTTTACTTCTCCGAAACATATAAATGACACGCAGACGAAACGGATTGAAGCTAATTTATAATATCCAAATAAGTCAAGGCCTTGTTCGTATACAGAATTATAACTTTCCCAAAAGCGGTCACTAACTACAACCGGCTTTTTAGGAGCGCCGCTTTCCATTGTTCAAATTTTTGGAATCCTTCATCTAAAGAAGTAAACATTCCCTGCTCAATTTCATGGATATGTTTCCAAAATTCTTCCTGAGAAACTTGAAGCGGTACATTCGGATTCCATTTATCGGAATTCCGGCATACACAAGACTTATCTTTCTGAGTTGATAAATCACGATCTGATGAAAAATGATTAATTTTTGTCATAGTCAAAACTGTTTATTATATTAGAATGCGATAAAGATAGATATTCTTCCCCGAATAAAAGACATTTGATAAAAGGAATAACCATAAAAAAAGAGATACCGTTATAGCATCTCTTTTTTTATCTTATTTCTCGCGAATAAATACATTAATCGGTGTCCCTGTAAAATCCCAGTTCTCCCGGATCTTATTTTCCAGGAAGCGTTTGTAAGGATCTTTGATCCACTGCGGCAGGTTGGCAAAGAAAACGAAGGAAGGAACAGAGCCTGCGGGCAGCTGGGTGATGTATTTGATCTTGATATACTTTCCTTTCCATGCGGGAGGCGGATAGTTCTCGATGATCGGCAACATGATCTCGTTCAGCTTGGCTGTCGGGATGCGTTTCTTACGGTTGTCGTATACTTCTTTGGCTGTTTCGAGCACTTTCAGGATACGCTGCTTGGTCAATGCCGAAATGAACAGGATAGGGAAATCTGTAAACGGCGCCAGACGTTCGCGGATCGCATTCGTATAGCTGTCGATCACCTTCTGGCCTTTATCTTCTACCAAATCCCATTTGTTCACACAAACGACCAACCCCTTCTTATTCTTCTGCACCAAAGAGAAAATATTCAAATCCTGGCTTTCGATACCGCGGGTAGCATCTACCATCAGTACACAGACATCGGAATTCTCAATTGCACGAATCGAACGGATCACCGAATAATATTCCAGATCTTCGTTCACCTTTCCCTTCTTACGGATACCGGCTGTATCCACCAGATAGAAATTCAGGCCGAATTTATTGTATTTGGTATAGATAGAATCGCGGGTAGTTCCGGCAATATCCGTTACGATATGACGGTCTTCACCGATAAACGCATTGATCAAAGACGATTTTCCGGCATTCGGACGACCGATAACGGCAATACGGGGCAACTCTTCTTCCAATTCTTCATTTTTTTCTTCCGGAAGGATCTCGATGATCTTATCCAGCAAATCACCGGAATTGGAACCGTTGATAGCCGACACACAGAAAGGATCGCCCAAACCGAACGAATAGAATTCGGCAGCCTCGGCATGCATCTCAAAGTTATCCGCTTTGTTTGCCACCACAATAACCGGCTTTTTATTACGGCGCAGTATCTTGGCCACTTCGATGTCCAGGTCCGTGATACCATTCAATACATCCACCACAAACAAGATCACGTCTGCTTCATCCAAAGCGACCTGTACCTGCTTATTTATCTCTTCTTCGAAAACATCATCCGAATTAATTACCCATCCACCGGTGTCGACCAGCGAAAACTCTTTACCGGTCCAGTCCACTTTACCGTACTGACGGTCGCGGGTAGTCCCTGCTTCCTCGTTCACGATGGCCTGACGCGATTGGGTCAGACGGTTGAACAGGGTGGACTTTCCTACGTTGGGCCTACCAACAATTGCTACAATATTTCCCATAAATTTCTTTTCTGTGCGCTGTTTTTAATCCAGCTGATAACCAAAATTCTTCAACAGGTTATCCCGGTTACGCCAGTCTTTTTCAACCTTGACGAACATTTCCAGGAATACCTTCTTCTCAAAGAAGCGTTCAATATCCTTACGGGCCATCGCACCGACTTTCTTCAGCGCCTGTCCCTTATGCCCGATGATAATCCCTTTCTGGGAATCCCGTTCCACAATAATGAGCGCCTTGATGTGAATCATTTCTTCTTCTTCCTTAAACAGCTCAACAACGACTTCCACCGCATACGGTATCTCCTTCTGATAATACAGGAGTATCTTCTCACGAATAATCTCCGTAACGAAGAAGCGGGCCGGCTTATCGGTAAGCGCGTCTTTTTCAAAATAAGGGGGAGACTCGGGCATCAAATCCTCCACCCTATGCTTCACATAATCAATATTAAAGTTCGAAAGTGCGGAAATCGGAATGATCTCAGCCTTCGGAAGAACCTCTTTCCAGTGGGCTACCATCTTTTCCAGTTCGGCCTGGTTGCTGGTATCGATCTTGTTGATCAGCAGCAGGACCGGGCATTCCACCGATTGGACCCGTTGGAGGAATTCTTCATTTTTATCGATTGTCTCAACGACATCGGTCACATAGAGTAACACGTCGGCATCACCTAAAGCCGACTCCGAAAAATTCAGCATAGACTCCTGCAACTTGTAATTCGGATGCAGGACTCCCGGCGTGTCTGAATACACGATCTGCATATCGTCGGTATTCACAATCCCCATGATACGATGACGGGTAGTCTGCGCTTTCGACGTGATGATGGAGATACGTTCCCCCACCAGACGGTTCATCAGCGTGGACTTCCCCACATTAGGATTACCGACAATATTAACAAAGCCGGACTTATGCTTGTTTTCCATTATAACCCCATTTAAGATAAATTGCCCCCCAGGTAAAGCCTGCACCGAATGCTGCCAGAATCAGGTTATCCCCTTTCTTCAGCTTGTCTTCCCACTCCCAAAGGCAGATAGGAATAGTACCGGCACTGGTATTACCATATTTCTGGATATTGATCATTACCTTCTCCATATCCACACCCAGACGTTTAGCCGTCGCATCGATAATACGCAGATTAGCCTGGTGAGGCACGATCCATGTAATATCGTCGTGGGTCAGTTTATTTCGTTCCGCTATTTCGGCAGCCACATCGGCCATATACGAAACAGCATACTTAAAGACATATTTGCCATCCTGCAAAACAAAATGTTCCCGTTTATCCACGGTCTCATGACTGGAAGGATAAGCCGAACCACCTGACTTCATAATCAGATGAGAATAGCCTACACCGTCAGTACGTAGAATCGTGTCGAGAACGCCGACTTCTTCCGTAGTCGGTTCCAGTAAAACCGCACCGCAGGCATCCCCGAACAAAGGACAGGTAGAACGATCCTGATAATCGGTAATCGAAGTCATCTTATCACCGGCAACAACAATCACTTTCTTATAGCGTCCCGAACGAATATAATTCGCACCTGTTTCCAACCCATATAAGAATCCGGCACAAGCTCCCTGCAAATCGAAAGTCATTGCATTCTTACAGCCGGTATGATAAGCGATGATTGAAGACATGGTTGGAAAGTGATGGTCTGCCGTTGTTGTAGCCGACAGAATCACTTCGATCTCTTCCGGATTTACTTGTGTTTTTTCGAGCAACTGCTTCACAGCACGTATACCCATGTAAGAGGTACCTACCCCTTCACCTTTCAAAATTCTGCGTTCTTTGATGCCAACACGTGTCATGATCCATTCGTCAGTCGTATCGACCAATTTGGAGATGTCCTCATTTGTCAACACGTCTTCCGGAACGTATCCGCCTACACCTGTTATAACCGCATTTAATTTATCCATAATTAAAAAAATAAAGAGACTCTATATCCCAATTAAAAAATTAGCCCTAAAAATATTTTTAGGGCTATTTCTTTCGTTTATCAGACTCAATATGATCGTGACAAACTTACACAGCTGCTTCTTTTACGATAGCTAATTTACCTCTGTAGTAGCCGCATTCGCCGCATACAGTGTGATAAATATGCCATGCGCCGCAGTTCGGGCAAATAGCCATTGTTGGAGCGACAGCCTTGTCATGAGTTCTTCTCTTGGCTGTTCTTGTCTTACCTTGTCTTCTTTTAGGATGTGCCATGTTTTAATTTATTTAATTGTTATCATTCTCTATTAAACCTTTCAGGGCATCCCAGCGAGGATCAGAATTACCGCTTACGTCATCATCCATGGATATATCTTCCACTTCGTCTTCTTCGTAATCATCATCTCCGTCATCTGTACTTTTAGCAGTGTGCTTCTTCAGCTTCGTCGACATCGCTTTATTACATTTTCCCGGAGCATGTACATGCTTCATCGGTACTGCCAATGCAATAAACTCATAAAGGAACCATGCCAAATTAATCGCACCTTCCTCTTCTGGTATTACTACCACCTCGTCGCTCTCTTCGGCATATTCTTTACCGAATTTCACTACCAAGCGATTATGTGTATCAACCGGAATCTCCATATCGTCCAGACATCTGTCACACGGAACGATTGCTACACCTTCAATCTGAAAGTTCATTTCAAAAGCCACTAACGTACGCTTCACTGTCAGGTGAACCTTGACTTTGCCCTTCTGGACTTCGTCTCCGTCAATGTCCACAAAAAACTTGTTCTCCAGTAAATACTCGAATTCGTGCACTCCTGGAGCGAGATTTTTCAAATCTACGTTATATAATTTAAATTTTCCCAAAGCCTTTTAGTGTAAAAACCTTGCAAAGGTACGAAAAAACTAAACACAAATGCAATACCTATGCAGTTATTTTTTATTATTGAATTATTTAGCCTCTATATTTACGAAGCTCTATACGAAATGTCGTGCCTTTTCCGACCTCCGAGTTCTTTACGAATATCTTGCCGCCATGGTAGGACTCTATGATACGTTTGACCAGAGATAGCCCGAGTCCCCATCCGCGCTTCTTAGTCGTATAGCCGGGATTGAAGACGGTCTTATATTTTGATTTGGGAATTCCCTTCCCTGAATCCGTAATATCTATACGCACAGTCTTGTCACGTTCTTCCACCTGGAACGTTATTTCACCCTGGCCTTCCATAGCATCCACAGCATTTTTTGTCAGGTTTTCAATAACCCAGGCAAACAGTGAATCATTCATTAAAACCAATACGGGATTATCCGGAAGATGAGTATATATCTTCACCTTGGCAGAAATGCGTGTTTCCATATAATTTAAGGCCATACGAATCGAATTGCTGATATTTACCGGTGTCGGATCGGGATTTGATCCAATCTTCGAGAAACGTTCCGCAATCATCTCCAAACGCTTCACATCTTTTTCCATTTCACCCAGGAGGGACGGATCGATTTCTTTTGTACGAAGATATTCCACCCAGGCGATTAAGGAAGAGATAGGAGTTCCTAGCTGATGGGCTGTTTCCTTCGATAATCCGACCCATACTTTATTCTGTTCTGCCTTCTTCGTACTGGCAAGAGCCAGGAAGGCGATCAAGATAAATATGAAAACGACTGTCAACTGGGCATAAGGATAGATAAGCAGCCTTTTCAGGATAATAGAATCGTCGTAGTATAAATACTGGAAGGTTCCATCCTGCATGTCGATCAGTATAGGAGGATTCTTGCTTTTTAATTCCCGTACTTTATTTTTCAGAAACAGGTCTGAGTCCTTTTCCGGAAGGTCGATATTCTTCTCTGCAATTACACTATCCTTCTCATTACACCATAAAACAGGTATCGTGGTGTTACTCTCCAGAATCTTCAGAATAAGAGCCATATTTGAACCATTGGTTTCGGTAGCAATCATACGTTGCGCTTCCGCCCAGATCTCGACCTTCTGGCGTTCTTCCTGCGCTAAACTCTTTACAAGCTTATCAGAGACAAACACAGAAACGATCGCAATCAATGTGGCTATTAAAATGAAAAGATATTTCAGCCGTTGCCGGGAATCATATATACTGCTCATAATCTAAAATTCATACTCAATGTATATTAGAACGGAAAAGAAGATACATTATTATAAGAGAGATGTTAAATCAGGAAGAATAAAAACGAAAAGAAGCTATAAACGCAAAAAGGAGTCCACTCTATCGAATGAACTCCTTTTATCTAAAACGGCGGCTATCTACTCTCCCACTTTTACGCAGTACCATCGACGTGGTTGGGCTTAACTTCTCTGTTCGGAATGGGAAGAGGTGGATCCCCAACGCTATAACCACCTTAATACCTTTTAAGATGTTTGACCTGGACAACGCTACTCTTTCAGTAACCTTCGCTTTGTTAGTATCTCTACTAACCCTGCTGATATATCAATCCTTCCTCTCGGAAATAGAAAGTCTCGGGCTATTAGTACTACTCGGCTTCGACATTACTGCCCTTACACCTGTAGCCTATCAACGTCGTAGTCTACAACGACCCTTGAGGGAGATCTTATCTTGAGGCTGGCTTCGTACTTAGATGCTTTCAGCACTTATCCAATCCAGACTTAGATACCCGGCGGTGCACCTGGCGGTACAACCGGTAAACCAGAGGTCTGTCCAACACGGTCCTCTCGTACTAGTGTCAGAGCCACGCAAATTTCATACGCCCACGATAGATAGAGACCGAACTGTCTCACGACGTTCTGAACCCAGCTCGCG
>OLGB01000062.1_pt1 | contig 150329 bp, 144 predicted proteins | sample 1605691 | NCBI WGS metagenome assembly OLGB01 (sample SAMEA3888925, study PRJEB22519) | human gut metagenome | biome: human gut; feature: human-associated habitat; material: faeces | place: Denmark | collected 2010 | reverse complement strand
GATAAATTTTTATTTTCAAATTCCGAGGAATGCGACAGCAAGGTGTGAAAAAATTAATATGAAAATTTTCTATTATATACTATTTCAATAATTATACAGCACCAATATTATATAAAAAAAGGTCAAACCATATCGATTCGACCTTTTCTTTATTATTATTTTATTCCTCTTCTTCATCAAACTGAGAATTATACAACATCGCATAGAACCCATCCTTAGCAAGCAACTCATCATGAGTACCCTGCTCAACAATATCACCATTATTAATAACCAAAATCATATCAGCATTCTTAATAGTAGACAACCTATGAGCAATAATAAAACTCGTTCTACCCTTCATCAAATTATCCATAGCAGCCTGAATTTGAATCTCAGTTCTAGTATCAATTGAACTAGTTGCCTCATCCAAAATCAAAATCTTAGGATCAGCCAAAATAACACGAGCAATCGTCAATAACTGTTTTTGACCTGCAGAAATATTACTTGTTTCCTCATTAAGAACCATATTATAAGAATTAGGTAAAGTCTTAATAAAATGATGAACATGAGCGGCCTTAGCAGCTTCAATAACATCATCATCAGTAGCATCAGGGTTACTATACTTAATATTATCCTTTATAGTTCCACTAAACAACCATGTATCCTGTAGAACCATACCAAAATGTTTTCTTAAATCACCCTTCTTGAAATCCTTTATATCATATCCATCAATAGTAATCTTACCATCATTCAAATCATAAAATCTCATAAGCAATTTAACAAGTGTAGTCTTACCAGCACCAGTTGGTCCAACAATTGCAATCTTTTGACCATCTTTAACGTTAGCATTAAAATCATTAATAACTATCTTGTCAGGATTATAACCAAATTTAACATGTTCGAATTTGATATTTCCTTTTAATGAGTCAACATCAACTGGATTAGAAATAGCATCCTTTTCCTCTTCTTCATCTAAGAATTTCAAAACTCTCTCTAATGCAGCAATCATAGTCTGAATCTGAGTCATAACCTGTGCAATCTCACCAATCGGTCTAGTAAATTGTTTATTATATTGAACAAAAGATTGAATATCACCAACCTGAATTTGTCCATTAATAACAAAATATCCACCAACAATTGCAACAGCAACATATCCTAAATTACTAATAAAATTCATAACTGGATACATAAATCCACCCATAAATTGAGACTTCCATCCAGCTGAATACAATTTTTGATTTTTCTCTTTAAATTCTTTTATAACTTCATCTTCTCTATTAAAAGCCTTTATAATACTTTGTCCACCATAAATCTCTTCAACTTGACCATTAACCTCACCCAAAATCTCCTGCTGAGCAGTAAAGTATTTTTGGGATCTACCAACAATATTCTTTACAACAAAAGCAGCAATAGGCAAAATTAATAAAGAAATAAATGTCATAGGAATATTAATTGAAATCATCATAATCAATATACCAACAACCGTACAAACCGCTGTAATTATTTCAGTAATACTTTGATTGAAGCTCTGTCCAAAAGTATCAATATCATTTGTTAATATTGATAACACATCGCCCTTACTTTGTTTATCAAAGAAGTTCATAGGCAATTTATGAATTTTCTTAGATAATTCATCTCTTAATCTATAAGTTAATTTTTGTGAAACATCAGCCATTACAAGACTTTGAACTAATGAACAAAGAGCACTAATAACATACAATGTAACCAAAATCATAATAATACGGAATATATAATCAAAATCTATTCCACCAGTTCCAGAAATCTTTTTAACAATACCAGTATAAATTTCTGTAGTAGCTTTACCTAATATCTTAGGTCCAACAATTGTAAAAATTGTTCCAGCAATAGCGAAAATGAAAACAATAATTAACTTCCATTTGTAATCACCTAAATATCTTTTCATTAATTTATTTAATGTACCTTTGAAATCTTTAGCTTTTTCTCCAGCTCCAGCAGGGCCATGACCTCCAGGTCCGCCTCGCATTGGCTTTTTCTTAATTTTCTTTAAATCTTTTTCGTTCATTATTTGTTCTCACTTCCTTTCTATTTCCTACTTAATTCTTCTTCTGATAATTGAGATAAAGCAATTTGTCTATATGTCTCACAATTCTTCATCAATTCTTCATGAGTACCTTTACCAACAATCTTTCCATCTTCTAAAGTAATAATCTGATCAGCATTCAAAACCGTGTTAATTCTTTGAGCAACAATAATAACCGTCTTATTCTTCGTAACCTTTGCTAACTCTTCTCTTAAAACACAATCTGTTTTATAATCCAAAGCAGAAAAACTATCATCAAAAATATATATTTCAGGATCTGAAGCAATAGCTCTAGCAATTGATAATCTTTGCTTTTGACCTCCAGAAACGTTCGTACCACCTTGAGAAATAGGTGCTTGATATTTCTCTGGTTTAGATTCAATAAACTCAGTAGCTTGAGCAATTTCAGCAGCTCTAACCATTTGTTCATCACTCATATTCTCATCTGCAAATTTTATATTTGATTCAATTGTACCAGAAAACAACACACCTTTTTGAGGAACAAATCCTATAATATTTCTTAAATCTTTTTGAGCAACATCTTTAATATTAACTCCATCTACACAAAGTTCTCCACCAGTTACATCATAAAACCTAGGAATCAAATTAACTATTGTAGATTTACCACTACCTGTACTTCCTATTATCGCTGTAGTCTTCCCTGGCTCAGCATTAAAATTAATATCAGTCAAAATTTCCATATCTGCATCAGGGTATCTAAAAGAAACATTTTTAAACTCAACTAAACCTTTTTTAGTTTCATCAAATTTTTTTGTTTCTTCTTTATCTTTAATACTCAAATCTGTATCTAAAATCTCATTAATTCTGTTAGCAGAAATAGCAGCTCTTGGAAGCATTATAGAAATCATAGATAGCATCAAGAACGCCATAACAATTTGCATTGTATATTGAATAATTGCCATCATATCTCCAACCTGCATTACTCCAGAATCAATATTATGACTGCCAAACCATACAATCATAAGAGCAATACCATTCATTATAAACATAAGCAAAGGCATCATAAATGACATAACTCTATTAACGAAAATATTAACTTTAGTTAAATCAAGATTTGCCATATCAAACCTTTTCTCTTCAGCCTCTTCCTTATGAAAAGCTCTGATAACAGGTAATCCAGTCAAAATCTCTCTCGCAACTAAATTAATCTTATCAATTAAAATTTGCAACTTTTTAAATTTAGGCATAGCAACAATAAATAAAACAAGAACAATTGTTAAAATACATAAAATTGCAAAACCAATAATCCATACCATTGAAGTACTACTTTTAGTAATAACTCTAATCAAACCGCCAATCCCCATAATAGGAGCATATACAACAGTTCTAAATAGCATTTGAATCATACCCTGAATCTGTTGAATATCATTTGTACTTCTTGTAATTAATGAAGCTGTAGAAAATTCTCTAAACTCTTTAGTTGAATATTTAAGAACCTTTTCAAACACTTCATCTCTCAAATACTTACCAAGCTTACAAGCCATTCCTGATGAGAAGAACATTACAGTAACACCAGCTAGCATTATCAAGAAAGCTACACCTAACATTTTAAATCCAGATTTCCAAATATAACTTGTCTGAATTTTATCAGTATCCATACCAATAGCAGTATATTCCGCTTTAACAGCAGTAATAGCAGATTGATCAATCATTCCGCCAACTTTATCCTCAATTTGCTTTCCAAAATTATCAATCATTTGCTTGCTCTGCTCTTCTGGCATAGCCTTAATAATATCAATTAAACTCATATTTTGGAATGCTGATTGAACTTCAACAGGCAAATTTGCAATAACATATTGTTTCATAGACTCTGACTTTTCAGAATCTTGTATAACATACATCATAACAAGCGGTTTAGCCATTATTCCTTCTAATTTTTCTCTATCTTCTTTTGAGATTTTCTTTAAAACATAAATGTTTTCATTCTCTAAAGCTGGATATTTTTTTAAATCTTTTTCATAATCCTCACTATTTAAATTTGATTTAGATAATAAAGTATATTTATCTAAAATATAATCATCATCTTCTGTAGCAAGTAAAATATTTTGCATTGATGCTTCCCTTATAGCATCAGGAACACAAGATTCTATACCACCTTGTTGAATACCTACATTAACGATTTTTGAAGTATAATCAGGTAATGCAAGTTCACCCATTGCTTGAACAATAAGTAAAACAACAACAATCAAAACAGATTTCCATGCTTTTTTTAACTTCAGTAAAATTTTAAACATTATTCCATATTCCTTTCTTTAAATTTTATTTCATAACACCATATCTTAAATAATCTAAATCACGTTTAAATGCTTTTTTAGTTTCTTCTTTAGAGTCTCCATTTTTAAAATCAATAGCATTTTTTATCATCATACTCATAATAATATGATATACACTTGCCAATTCCTCTAATGTAGTAATTCTATATTTAGACTTATCAATATGATTTAATAAAACAGTATTAGTCATTTCCTTTGGAAAATCTTTTACAGCACTCTGGCATCCATATTTTTCTTGAAGCTTTTTAATATGTTCCATAACTTTTCTTTCTTTATTAACACCTTCCATCTTCTGCTTATCAATGATTTTATTAAACATCTCTTCAAAAGCTGCTAAAATATCGCCATCATTTTTATCAATTAATAAGCAAAATCTTTCCTCAATATTTTTTAAATGACTCTTTATTAAAAATTCAACCAAGTCTTCCTTTGACTCAAAATATTGATAAAAACTTCCTCTTGGAATCTTAGCATCAGCAACAATATTTTTTATTAAAATCTCGTCATCTTCCGCCCTAAAAAACTCCTTACGCGCTGCCTCAAGTACTTTATCCTGCTTTTCTTTAGGTAAATTATAAAATGTACTCTTAGGCATATTCTCCCTCCTTTTTAATTACATAAGAATTATAAATGACACAATGTCATTTGTCAACATCGTCATTTTAATAAATAAAGCTTAAACTAAACTTAAAAAACAATAGATTTAAAATCTACTGTTTTTTATAAAATTTTATGTTTCTTCCAACTACATTTGTAAATAAGTATCATAAAACAGAAAAAACATTAGTTATAAAAATAACTAATGTTTTTCTATTTTACATTAAATTAGCATATACAAACTTAATTTTTGGCATTTTATTTTGCATATTCTATAGCTCTTGTCTCACGAATTACATTAACTTTAATTTGTCCTGGATATTCCATATCTGCTTCGATTTTCTTTGCAACATCTCTTGCTAAAATAACCATATCATTATCTGAAATCTTATCAGGTTTAACAATTAATCTAATCTCTCTACCAGCTTGGATAGCGAATGACTTATCAACACCATTAAATGAATCAGCAATTGTTTCTAATTCTTGTAATCTCTTAATGTATGTTTCGACAGTCTCTCTTCTAGCGCCAGGTCTAGATGCAGAAATTGCATCAGCAGCTTGTACTAAAACAGCCTCTAAGCTCTTAGGTTCAACATCACCATGATGAGCTTCAACAGCATTAATAACTAAATCATTTTCTTTATAACGTTTTAATATATCAACACCAATCTCAACATGAGTACCTTCCATATCGTGATCTAAAGCTTTTCCAATATCGTGCAACAAACCAGCTCTTCTAGCTAATTTAGGATTTAATCCTAATTCCTCAGCCATAATTCTAGCAAGGTTTGAAACTTCTATAGAATGATTTAATACATTTTGACCATAACTTGTTCTATACTTCAATTTACCTAGAAGTTTAATAACATCTGGATTTAAACCATTTACACCAGTTTCTAAAACTGCTCTTTCTCCCTCTTCTTTAATGATTGCTTCAACTTCTTCTTTAGCCTTTTCAACCATTTCTTCAATTTTAGCCGGATGAATTCTTCCATCCTCTAAAAGTTTTTCAAGAGCTATTCTAGCTACCTCTCTTCTAAGCGGATCAAATCCAGAAATAATAACAGCTTCTGGCGTATCATCAATAATTAAGTCTATTCCTGTTAAAGTTTCAAGAGTTTTAATATTTCTTCCCTCTCTACCAATAATTCTACCTTTCATTTCATCATTTGGTAATGAAACAACAGATACTGTAGTTTCAGAAGTATGGTCTGCTGCACATTTTTGAATTGCATAGCAAACCATTTCCTTAGCGATTTTTGAAGAATCCTCTTTATATTTATTCTCAAAATCTTTAATCATTTGAGCCTTTTCAGGAACAATCTCATTTTCCAAAGAATCTAGTAATTGTTTTTTAGCTTGGTCAACAGTTAATCCGGAAATACGTTGTAATTCTGCAAGTTCCTCAGCTTTTTTATCTTCTAATTCTTGTCTAATTTCATCGTTTTCAACAATTCTCTTATCTAAATCTTTTTCCTTATCTTCTAAAGATTGAACTCTTCTATCTAAATTTTCTTCCTTTTGAATCAATCTCTTTTCCTGTTGTCCAACTTCCGCTCTCCTCTCTTTAATCTCCTGATCTAAATCATTTCTAAGTTTAAGCATTTCTTCTTTTGCTTTAAAAATTTCTTCCCTCTTAGTATTTTCTGCTTCTATTTTCACATTCTCAAGTAATCTTTTAGCTTCATTTTCAGCACTTTGAATTTTAGATTCAGCAATTCTTTTTCTAATAGTAATTCCTACAGGTATGAATATTGCTGCTGAGATTAAAAGAGTAATTATAACAATAAGTACTTCACCCATTCATAATCAACCTCTTTTCCTATTAAATTTTCAATGTTCATTAAATATATAAATTTTACAACATAAATAAATTTTATATTTTAATTCTAACCATATCTATTTTATATGGATTAAAATGTTTTGTCAAGTAGACAATCTTGGAAAATGCAAGAAATCTCAATAATAAATTACTGAGATTTCCAAATATACATATATAAACAATTTATTTCAAACACTACGCACGTGGATGAGCCTTATGATATACACTTCTTAAAGTCTCATCTTGAAATTTCATATATACTTGTGTTGATGAAATATCAGAATGACCTAACATCATTTGAATAGATTTCAAATCAGCACCATTTTGTAAAAGATGTGTTGCAAAAGAATGTCTCAAAACATGAGGAGTAATATCTTTAGTTATATGAGCTTGTTCTTTATAATATTTTATAATTTTCCAAAAACCTTGTCTTGTTAATCTCTTACCATTAACATTAACAAACAAAGCTTTTTCATCTTCTTTTTTAATCATATATGGTCTAGCATTTTTCATATATTCATCCAAAGCTTTTATAGATAAATTCCCTAAAGGAATATTTCTTTTCTTAACACCATTTGTGCAAGTAACAAAAGCTTTATCAAAATCAACATCCTCTACATTCAAAGAAATAATTTCTGTAACTCTCATACCAGTAGCATAAGCAAATTCTAGCATTGCCTTATCTCTAATTCCTTTTAAATCAACATCCTTTGGTTGTTCAAGTAATAATTCAACTTCTTCTGAAGACAAAATACTAGGTGCTTTTTTCTCAATTTTAGGAGACTGCATACCTTCTGTTGGATCCTTTCTAACCTTCTTCACACGTAATTGATATTGATAAAAAGATCTAATAGAAGCTAAATTTCTAGAAATTGTAGAAGTTTTCTTTCCTATCTTTTTTAAATGTTCAATGTAATCTTTTATCTCTTGTTGACCTAATTTTGAATAAACTAATCCTTCGTTATCTAAATATTCTTGAAATTGTACAATATCTCTTCTATAAGACTGCAATGTATTTGCAGATAATTTTTTATCATTCTCTAAAAATTCTAAGAAAAGTTTTATTTGTTTTTCCATTATTTTGTCCCCCATTCGAAATATTACATTCATCATGCTATAATTAGCAAATCAAAATTTATCATTTATAGAACAAAAGTGAACATTTATAACATTTTATTAAGTGCACACCATGTTCGCACACGAAATTTTTCACAAATTTCTTCACAATATATTTAAATTCATAAAAAAGTTTTTCAAACTTTTCTATGATATAAAGATCTTTATAAATTAAACAAATTTCAAATAATCAACATTACAGTTTAAAAGCTGTACTTTTGTATAATTTACATAACCTATTGCTGTATTATGTTATATCAAAACTATTGCCAAAAGTAAATACTTTTTACAGATATTTTTTCAATAAATATAAAAAATTTGTTGATATATACGCTTCAAAAAAAGAAGAAATTATAACTAAACTTAGAGCAATTAAAACAAAAACAATATACCTAAACACCTCAAACTTAACAGCCCCAGTACCCTTTTTTGTTATAATTTTCACAAAATTAATTCCCGAAACTAAGACCATAAATATAGACATCATATATATTATATTATGTAAAACTAATGAATTACAAATGAAAATAATGGCTGTTTTAACACTTTGTGTAGCAAATACCGCTGAAATAGTATATCCAATTGAAAACGCTCTTTTCAAAATAATGTAGTAAACAATAGGAATTCCAATTAACGTTGAAGATAAAAAAACAACAATAGAAAATTCAGAAACATTCTTTTTTAAAGAATTTACAAGAACAACACTTTTATCAGAATATTCGCTAGTCTTCACAGTCTCTATCTTTGCATCAATAAAATTTCTAATTTCTATTTGCTGAGTATCACTAGATTTATTTATTACAATTATTGAAACAACAATTCCAATAACAAAAATAACTAGTAACTTTACATATTCCATTAAGTTATTTGAAAAATAATATTTTATAAATTGCCTCATTTGCTCCTCCTTTTTTCAATGTCTATTCTAAAATAAAGAAATTATGCAAACATAAAGCAATTACAAAATAAAAGAAATCACACACACAGTACATCATCAAAAAATTAAGAAAATAGTATATTGGATTTTTTGCTCCTTGCTAAAATCTTTTCCCACCTACTAAACTTCGTTTAGAAGGTTAGGGAAAAACTTTCAAACTGCGTGTCACTCAAAAATTAATATAATATTTTCTTAACGATGTAAAATGCTTCAATTGAACTCACTTCGTCCGTTTGGTCCCTGCGCGGTGATTCAAAAATTTAATATGTATAGTTTCTTTTTTATTACAAAAAGTTAACATAATTGACGATAATGAAAAAACAGAGTATAATTATGTTATAAAAAATCTTATAGGAGGCTAAAATATGAATAGAGCAACATACTCAAAGTATTTATCTGATTTAGCAGCTAATGAAAAGGTTGAGTTTCCGAGTCGGAAAGAGATGATTGAGTTCTTCTCAATGATGATGGGAGAGTTCTACCGGATTTACCTCAACGGTTCTGCGGCAATTCCGTCCGCTGAAAAAGCAATTCGGCTTTCCGGAGAGCCTGAATTGATTACTTTTTTAGCAAAAGAAAAGCTGGAGAATTTGGTACCCGTTTCGAACGACATTATTTTAATCCTTCGAAAGAAGATGGGACTAAAATTGAAAAAGATGCGGGTTTCAACAACCGAACCGGAAGATGCATTTTATGAGTATCTGTTGACGGCCATGGGACAGGGCGATGATATCGAAGAAGTTTTTCCAACGAACATGGAGTTCGAGCTGGAGGGCGATAACGTTTTATATGGAAGATATTGTTGAAAATAATTTTTCTGTTCCAATTTAAAAAACTCTCAAGGCGTGAGCCCTGAGAGTTTTTTCCGTCTAATATGATGAAAACATACTAAACGACTATGTAATAAAGCTAAATGTAAAGTTGATTGGGTAAATAAACTATTTATAGGATAGACCATCGATAAATAGATGAAATTACATATAGCTTTATTATAGCAATTTTAAGCGATTTATTATCATCAGATATGTAACGTAATCATCATTCCCAAAATTTTGCTTCCCTAAATTTGGTGGTGCTGATTCATGCATATCATCGATAGCAGATCGAATATTGTATGAGATCGATGACTCATTTGATGAGTATTTAATCGCTAACTGTTTAAAATATTTTTTGAGGGTTGTAGTATTCAGACATGAGTATGGATTTTCATGTGAAAACACGATACAATCTAATAAGTATCTAGTTCCACAGAGATTTGGATTAAAATTTAAACTGATTAAACAATTTAAAATTTTTTTCTTATAATTTGTTAAATCCAATTTATGAGAATACATACTATTTTGTGAAAGATTTTTTAATTGATTACTAATTCTTTTTAAAGTATCAATATTTTCTGTGAGAATTTGGATTGATATGTATTCGTAATTTAAATTTTTTTTGATAGCTTTTAAGGAAGCAATACTACCAATTATTACGTTTGGTTGTTCAATTTTACAGAAATTAATACTTGCTTTATTAGCGATAAGTGCCGTACCAATGCAAACTGAGTTAGGGCAGTCAGCATTAATTTTTGTGATAACTTTATTTACATATTCGAAATTCTCGTATAATATAAAAATTGTAATCATAAATAATCCTTACATATATATTAACGATATGACTTTGCAAAAAGTTGCGCAAAAAATAAAAAAATTTTAAGGAGAAGGAAAAAATGGAGGAACACAGTTTAATAAAAGGCTTGAAAGATGGCGATAATGAAGACTTTAGATATATTTATGAAAAATATAAAGAAAAATTAAATAGTTATGTGTATTATAAGATTAAAAATAAATCTGAGGCTGAAGATTTGGTTCAAGAAATATTTACAAAAGTTTATAAGAATATAGGATTATATGATGAAACACAGAGTACGTTTTATAATTTTTTATTGAGTAATGCTAATCAGATTATTGCAGAGTATTCTAGAAAGAATATTTCTAGAGAACAAAAGGTAGAAAATATTCGTATAGATTCTGATATTACTTATGATGATGAAGCTTTTGCAGTTTATGATAAATTTGAAGGTGAGTATAATTTAAAGGAATTGTTAGATGAATTACCACCTGATCAAAGAGAAGTATTTATTTTAGTTTGTGTTAAACATATGAAGTATAAAGATGTTGAGAGGCTTATTAATAAATCTGATTTGAGTGTTAAATCTTTGTTATTTAGAGCTAGAAGAAATTTGAAAAGAAAAATTGCTGAGAAATATCCTGAAGTTGCAAGAGAATATGGATTCAAGAGAACTTTGAAGATGATTGTTGTTTCTTGTGTGTGCGTTGGTTTGATTAGTGGATTTACATATGCAATGTGGAGAGCATATCAAAATAGTCATTATAAAAATACTTTTACGATTGCTGATACTGCACAAGATATTCAAGGAGAGGTAGAGGAAACTATTTCTAAGCAGAACGCTTGTGAGAAGATAAATAGCGATTTGAAGATACTTGGTATTAATTTATTGGCTAATGAAGATGATTTGCATTTATTGAGAGATTATAAATCTGATGAAATTTGTTGGGAATATAAGAATGAAGAATTATTATTAAAGATTAGTGCTTATGATGGTAGACTTGTTAATTTTGCTGTGTTAGGTCAAACTGTTGAGATGTTTGACTACAGTGAAGATGTGCTTAGAAAATTGAATATAATTGATGGATATGAATTAGCTTCTAGAGAAGTGGCTGATGGAATTGAAAATGTTGAGTATGCTAAAAAGTATGGTGATATATTTAATAGTTATCAAAGTGCTACAATAGGTATTAAAAATGGGAAGATATTTAATATATTTACTGTAAATTATGCTTATGAAGATAAAGATGTTCTTGTTTCAAAAGATGAGGCTTTGAAGATTTTGAAGGATAATGGAATTGATGCTGATGATGTTGAGTTGGCAATAGAGAATGTGGGAGTTTTGAATCTTAATGAAGTAGAAGGTATAAATGAAGAAATTTCTGAAGAGAATGTAGATAAATTTGTGTTTAATAGAAAACAGGCAGATATTAGAAAAGTTTGGAAGACAAGTACAAATGTTTTAGTTGATACAATAGATGGAACAATATATGGCCAAAATATAAATTTGGATATAGATAAATTACAGGAAAAATAAAATAAGCAATAAAATAGAGCAGCTAGTTATCTAGCTGCTCCTGTATATGATGTACTACCATATAATCTGATAGGTGTTGTTCCAGAACCCGGTACACAAGATGCTGCATTTAATGCTGCGTTTCTAACTGGACCTGTTCCAATATATGTTAGCCAAAAATAATAGTCAAATGTTTCAGCATTAGCTGAGGTAACACTATTATACCATCCTAAGAAACATCTGCTTGAATATCCTGTTGTATGAAATGCATTTGCAAGTGATGCTGATGCAGCACTATTTGATGCGTCTATGAAAACAAAATCCCAGTTACCTGAAATCATTGAACTATTTATAATGTTTCCATAGTAATCACTGAATGCACCATCTTGTCCAAATGTATGAACATACATTGCATATCCGTTACCAGTATTTCCAATCCATTGAAGCATTGAATCTTTTGTAATTGCTCCCATGCTGGAAGTACAAGAATAACCTAGTTTCCCTAAACCACTTACTGCATATCCACCGCAGTTATTGTAATAAGCGCTTTTGCTATTTGTAAAAACTTTAGCGCTTGCTGAAGCATGGCATGTTGAAGTTAATCCTATAAGAAGAAGTAAAAAAATTGAAATTATTGAAATTAATTTTTTATTCATTTATATGGTCACCTCCAATTACATTATTGTTTTCTGCATCTACATAAACAATAGTATCATCAGATGATTGAATTACCCAAGTAGAATGAACTGCTGTATCAGAATTTAAATTGTCATAAAATTTATTAGCTTTTTCCATAGATAAAGTTGCTGATTTTATTTCAGATGAGTCTATTCCTAGATTTTGAGCTGCTGTCATTTCAGCATCTTCTTTACTTATATTTACATTGCTTGATTTTGCACTTTCATTAAAAACTGTTAGTGCAACAATTTCATCAGAATCAGGGATAAAAAACATTTTTACTGATTCATATTTGTTATATATTCCATTGTAATTTTTTTCAAAGTTTGCTTGCCAAATAAGATTATCAAATTTTTCTAAGTATGTTAATTCATATTCAGCAGGTAAGTTTAATTCATTATATTTATTTAAAACATATTCTTTTGCAGTTAAATTATTTGCATTTGAAGTAGTTTGAGTTGTTGAAACGTTTTTGCTATATATACCAACTAAATCATTTTTAGTATCCATATTTACAAAATATTTTTCATTTTCAAATTCATATATATTTGCTTTTTTTAGTTCGTCGTAAACTACCTTAGAAATTACGTTACTTGAATTTGTATCTAGTTTTTCAAAAATATCAGAGCTTTTAGATATACTTGCTGTACTAACTGTTTTTACTGTTTCTAATTCAGTTGAAGAAACAGAAGCGTATACAATAGTAGCTGTAATGCTTGTTAATAGTACAGCCAGTATTATAAGAATTTCAATTTTTTTCTTCATATAAAAATCCCCCTAATTGAAAATATTAATATAGCTATATTATGAGAATAAAATAATATAATGAAAGTATTAAAAATATTAAATAAGAAATTTTAATATAATTAAGTTACCTATTTTTCAAAAAAGAAAAAAGAGTCATAAATAGGAAAAAAATCTTGTAATTTAAAATTATGAAACAAAAGAGAAAATATGTGCGAACAAACATACTGTACACATAAAAAATGAAAATAAAAATATTTAAAAAAGTAAAAAAATGTACCCACAAGGTACTGTGAATAAATGTGTCGAAAAAAATCGATGAAATGAGTTATTAACAGAGTTATCCACTTTATCCACAGTTGCTAAATTATGGATTTAATCTGTAAAAATAGTAAACATAAAACAAAAAAGTACGTTGAATCGCATTGCTTGGGAAAATATTTTGATGTTGTGATGCGGTTAAAATGTAGATGAGAAAGAAGTTAGAAAAATTATCCACAATAGATATTGACATTATTTTAAAAAGAGTTTAAAATAAATCCATATTAATAGTGCGTTGATGAAGAGGATACATACATTTTCTTATCTAAAGAGAGCCAGGATGGTGAGATCTGGTGTTGGTGTGTATGAATTGGAGCTTTGGAGCATATTTAAAATTAAGGTGGATTCTTTTATGAATCAATTAGGGTGGAACCGCGGAGTTATCTTTCGTCCCTTAGGTGGGATTATGGATGACTCCTTTTTGTTTCTTTTGAATGAGTTTCATCATTTTGCGTTGTTACATTTCATTTTTAATTCATGCGATGTACAAGTGTACGCCTGGGAATATAAAAACTCATGTGCCTAGTAAAATAATAAAACTCATTCAAAAGTTAGTATAAGTTTTCATCATTTTGCATTGTTACATGTGCTTAGCAAAATAATGAAATTTATTAAAAAGAAAGAAGGAGTATCTATAGTTCGAAATAAAAAGAAGGAGGAATTGATAAAATGGTAGAATCAATGGAAAAATTAGTAAGTTTATGTAAGAGTAGAGGATATATATATCCTGGCTCAGAAATCTATGGAGGTTTGGCTAATACTTGGGATTACGGACCTTTAGGAAATGAATTAAAAAATAATATTAAGGCTGCTTGGAGAAAGAAATTTATTCAAGAACAACCTAATATAGTTGGATTAGATGCTGCAATTTTAATGAATCCAGAAACTTGGGTAGCATCAGGACATGTTGGTGGATTTTCAGATCCGCTAATAGATTGCAAGGAGTGTAAAACAAGACATAGAGCTGATAAATTAATTGAAGAATGGGCTCATGATCAAGGTAAAGATATGATTGCTGATGGAATGACTGATAAACAATTAATAGATTTTATTAATGAAAATCAAATTCCATGTCCAAAATGCGGAAAAACTAATTTCACTGATATTCGTAAATTTAATTTAATGTTTAAAACATTTCAAGGTGTTACAGAGGATTCAACATCAACTGTATATTTAAGACCAGAAACTGCACAAGGTATATTTGTTGATTTTAAGAGTGTATTACGTACATCTCGTAAAAAGATTCCAATGGGTATTGCTCAAATTGGTAAAGCTTTTAGAAATGAAATTACACCAGGAAATTATATATTTAGGACTCGTGAATTCGAGCAAATGGAACTTGAATTTTTCTGTAAACCAGGAACAGATTTAGAATGGCATAAATATTGGAAAGATTATTGTGAGAACTGGTTATTAAATTTAGGTATGAAAAAAGAAAATATCAGATTAAGAGATCATTCTCCAGAGGAATTAGTATTCTATAGTAAAGCAACAACAGATATTGAATTTGCTTTCCCATTTGGATGGGGGGAATTATGGGGAATTGCTGATAGAACTGATTATGATTTGACTCAACATATGAATCATTCAAAACAAGATTTATCATATCAAGATCCTGAAACAAATGAAAAATATGTACCATATGTTATTGAACCATCTTTGGGTGCTGACAGAGTTTTACTTGCGTTCTTATGTAATAGTTATGAGGAAGAGGAAGTGGCTGAAGGTGATGTTAGAACTGTATTAAAATTACATCCAGCATTGGCTCCTTACAAAGTTGCTGTATTACCTTTATCTAAGAAATTAAGTGATAAAGCTCAAGATGTTTATTCAAAATTGGCTAAATCATTTATGTGTGATTATGATGAAGCTGGAAGTATTGGAAAGAGATATAGAAGAGAAGATGAAATAGGAACACCATATTGTGTAACTGTTGATTTTGATACATTAGAAGATGAATCAGTAACTATAAGAGATAGAGATACAATGGAACAAGTTAGGGTTAAGATTGATGAACTTGAAGCTTGGATTTCTGATAAAATTAAATTTTAATTATACTGATTTAGATTGAAGAAAAGATTAAGTTCTAATTTACTGAACTAAGTTGAGAAGTTTAAATTTTATTTTATATTGACTTGAGATGAAGGGAAAATTAAATTCTAAGTTATAAAAAGAAAGCTCTCCACGGCTGGTTAGGCCATGGAGAGTTTTTGCTATAGGTATGTGCCTATATGGTACAAATCAAAGTTCTTTCAAGAGTTCAAAATCAATAATCTCTGATTCGAAAACCGGCTTTGCAAATTCCATTGTGGATATTCCACCTGAGAATGGGCAAGCGGTTTCGTAAAGTAGCATTCCTTTTTTGAATTTTTCACCATCATTGATGTAGTATGTCTGTGATTGTGGACATTGGTAGATGATGAATTCTGAAGGAATGAAGTCTTTCACAGTGAAAACAAATGCTTCAATGTAGTCAACTTCTATGCCGGTTGGAAGCTCTTTGCTTGAGTTTACAATTTGCAGTGTAAAGATGATGTTATTTTCTTGCGGATAAAAACCAATAAAGGTATGTTTTCCGATTTTTACTGTATAGTAATCATCTTCATCATTTAAATTTACATCTGCACTGCCGGATATTCCGACTTTGTTAAGGAAAGCTGTTAACTTATCCCGTAACTCATTAATTTCGAGCCTTTCTGCTTTTGCCATATAGTTTTACCTCCTTAAGTTAAAGATGATTGTATTATACTTCCTGCTTTGAAGATCTAATCCTTGGCTGGGAGTCAATGAAATCACTGATTCTTTCTTCCAGGTCAAATGGATAACTTCCAAAGTAAGGTTTGGAATCATCTTTGGTGGACGGGTTGCATTTGCATTCTGCGCACTTTTCTGTACAACTGCATGTTTCATAATGTTTATTGGCCATAATGCCACCTCCTAAAAAATTTATGCAAATATATTATAGCATGCGTTTACATAAAATGCAAACAAGAGATTATTGAAGTCTTTATTTTTATATTGTAAAATATTATTGCGTGATTGGAGAAGAGAAAAAATAAAATAGAAGGAGGAGTAAATGGGAGAGTTTTGGGATATTTATGATGCTAAGAAAAATAAGACTGGTATAGTTGCTGAAAGAGGTGTATATAAGTTTAAGAAAGGTGAATATCATATAGTTGTGACTGGTATTATTATAAATAGTAAGGGCGAGATTTTAATAACTAAAAGAGCGGAACATAAGAGACATGGCGGATTATGGGAATGCAATGGCGGTTCTATTCTTAAAGGTGAAACGAGTATACAAGGGATGTTAAGAGAGCTTAAAGAAGAAATAGGCGTTGAGTTTTCAGAAAAAGAAGCGGTACTTTTAAAAGAGATTGTTAGAGATAAAGAAGTTGCTGATATTAAGGATATGTGGCTTTTTAGAAGAGATATAAAGGAAGAAGAAATTACTTTCCCAGATGGTGAGTCAACTGAATTTAAATGGGTAACAATAGATGAATTTATTGAGATGTTTAATAATAATGAAATTATACCTAATATTAATTTTGGAAGAGAAGATTATGAGAAAGCTTTAAAAATGTAGAGAATTTTAATGTAAATTTTTTGAATAACTTTTGTAAAATAAAATGTTATTGAATTACTCAGACTTAAAGATGTTTTCATATAGTAAAGTAGAAATAGAATTAAAAAATTATATAGAATTTGGCAAAGAAGATGGGTATTGTAAAATCCTTGCAAATGAGGTATAATATAGAATATTTATGCATGAGAGGTTTATATAAATGTTATTAAGTAATGAAAAACGATGGCGCCTTTTATTTAATTTTTAAGAAAAATATAATTATTAAATAAAGGAGAGTATTAATATGAATAATAAACAAATAATGTTAACAGGTGATAGACCTACTGGTAGACTTCACATTGGTCACTATTTAGGTTCTTTAATAAATAGAGTAAAGATGCAGGATGAATATGATGAGTGCTATATTCTTGTTGCTGATGTTCAGGCTTTAACTGATAATTTTAATAATCCTGAAAAGGTTAGAAAAAATGTTAGAGAGGTTGTAATGGATTACTTGTCTGTTGGGATTGATCCTAATAAGGCAACTATTTATTTGCAATCTATGATTCCAGAAGTTGCAGAGCTTACAGTATACTATTCTAATTTGGTTACAATTGCTAGATTGGAAAGAAATCCTACTGTTAAAACAGAGATTGCTCAAAAAAGAGAAATTTTTGGAGAGAGTGTTACATATGGCTTTTTAGGATATCCAGTTAGCCAAGCTGCTGATATTACTGCTTTTGATGCTACGGTTATTCCAACTGGTGAAGATCAAGAACCATTAATTGAACAATGTAGAGAGATTGTTCGTAAATTTAATAGCATTTATGGTGAAGTTTTAAGAGAGCCTAAAGTTGTTTTATCAGAAAATAAAAGAATTAAAGGTTTAGATGGAAACGAAAAAATGGGTAAATCTTTAGGAAATGCTATTTACCTTTCAGATACTGAAGAAGAAGTTAATAAAAAAGTAATGAGTGCTGTTACTGATCCTAATAGAATAAGAAAAGATGATAAGGGAAATCCAAATATATGTATGGTTGCTTATTATCATAATTTATTTACTGATAAAGCTGAATGTGAGAAGATTTGTGCAGAGTGTAGAGCTGGTCAAAGAGGTTGTGTTGCTTGTAAGAAACAACTTGCACATAACATTAATAATAGATTAAATCCTATTAGGGAAAAACGTGCTTATTATGAGGCACATCCTGAGGAAGTTGATAGAATTTTAATTGAAGGTACAAAGAAAGCTAGAGCTAAGGCACAAGAGACAATGAAAAAAGTTAAAAAGGCTATGAAATTAGATTATTTTGAGGAGTTGTAATTTATAATGTTTGTTGATTATACAAAAATAATAATTAAATCAGGTGATGGTGGAAATGGAGCTGTTTCTTTTAGACGTGAGAAATATGTTGCTGCTGGTGGACCAGATGGTGGAGATGGTGGCAAAGGTGGAGATATCTATTTTGTTGTTGATCCTGATAGTAATACTTTAATTGATTTTAGATATAATAGAAAATTTAAAGCTCAAAATGGTGAGAATGGAAGTGGTGCTCACAAATATGGAAAGAGCGGAGAAGATTTATATATTAAAGTGCCTAAGGGAACTGTTGTTAAGGATGCTGAAACTGGAAAGTTAATTGCAGATTTATCTGAAGATGGTGAAAAGAAATTAATTCTTCCTGGTGGAAGAGGTGGAAAAGGAAATTCTCATTTTGCAACTGCAACTAGACAAGTTCCTAGATTTGCTCAAGATGGTGAAAAGGGAATTGAAAAAGAAGTTATTTTGGAACTTAAATTATTGGCTGATGTTGGTTTAATTGGATTTCCTAATGTAGGAAAGTCTACACTTCTTTCAAGAGTTACGGCAGCTACTCCTAAAATTGCAAATTATCATTTTACAACTATTTATCCTAATTTAGGTGTTGTAAAAACTGAATATGGTGATAGTTTTGTAATTGCTGATATTCCTGGAGTTATAGAAGGTGCAAGTGAAGGCGTTGGATTAGGTATACAATTCTTACGTCATATTGAAAGAACTAGATTATTGCTTCATGTTATAGATTGTTCTGGAAGTGAAGGAAGAGATCCTGTTGAGGATTTTGATATTATAAATAAAGAGCTTAAAAATTATAGTGAGAAATTGAGCGAGAGAAAACAGATTATTGTTGCTAATAAAGTTGATGTAATGCAAGATGATACTGGATATAAAAAGCTTGAAAAAATGGCTAAAGAGAAGGGAATAGAGATTTTTAAAATTTCTGCTGTAACTGGACAAGGTTTGAAAGAATTGTTTGTTCGTGTTTCTGAAGTGTTAAAGACTTTACCAAAAGAAGATTTAATTGATGTTGAAGATAAAGTTGTTTATACATTAAAAGAGGATGAAAAACAATTTGAGGTTAAAGTTGAAAATGGTGAGTTTATAGTTACAGGTCCTGCTATAGAAAAATTAATGGGTAGAATTAATATTGGTGATAATGAATCTATGGCCTACTTTGAGAGAAATTTGGCTGAGCTTGGTATTAATGATGCTCTTAGAGCTAAGGGTGTAAAAGAAGGAGATACTGTTAAATTCCTAGAGTGGGAGTTTGAATGGTTTGATTATTAATAATAAAAAAGCTAGCAGTTATGCTAGCTTTTTTTATGTTTATATATTATATGAAGAAGAAAAAACAATATATTTAATCTTTGAAGATAGAAAATAAAAAATATTATATTTAATTTTGAGTGATGCGCAATTTGAAAGTTTTTATCTAACCGACTAAACGAAGTTTAGTGGGCGGTAAAATCTTTTAGCAAGGAACCAAGAAATTAAATACAATATTTTTTAAAGCCAATCTGTATAAAACAAATTGGCTTTTTTTTATTCATCTTCTTCGTTTAAGTTTAGACTTGTTTTTACTAGTTTAACTAATTTTGAAAAAGCAACTTTTACATTTTTAACAATTGATTCGAATAAAGAAAGAGTTTTTTCTAAGGTAGATTCCTTTTTTACTGTTAATGATTTTTCATCAATATTATCAACTATGTCAGGAATGTCACTTACAATTGAATTAACACGTACAGAACCAGCTGATACAGCATTTTCTTCAACTGTATTAACAGCATCATTTACAGATGCTCCTGTTAACTCTTCGAAAGAAACAGCTTTAGTTTCAGGTACTTCTGATTTTATTATTGATTCTGAAACAACATTTTCAGCTTTATGATCTAAACTGATTTGTGTTATTATTGTATCGTTTGGAATAGCTTGTTTGTTTAAGTTTTCTAAATCTACAGTTTTATATAAGTCAAAAGAATTTGAATTAACAACTGCAGGTTCAAATATTTCTTCATTATTTTCAATAGTAGAAGGTTCAGTTTGTTCAGCTGTTTCAAAGCTAACTTCTTTACTTGTATCTGCTATTGTTTTGAAAGATAAAACTTCTTGACTTTCTTCAATAGGAAGAATATAGTTTTGTGAATTATTGTTATCCCAATTTCCTTGGTTATCTCTGAATACGAATTGTAGGTTATCTCCAGATCCAACATCGATAGTTGCAAGGTAACCAAAAGTAGATGGTTTCATTTTTTTCTCATCTTTGTTTTTCCAAGTATCACCATATCCATATGATACGTAAACATCGTTTGTTAAATTGTTTGAAAATAGAAAACCTTTGTATAGAATAACAAAATCTTCATCTTCGCGAATTTTATCTTTATTAATATAAATATCTTTTGTAAAATCCATTTTTTTCTCCTAAATATTATAAAATACTATATATTCAAATTATAATATTTAATTTTCCAATTTTCAACAAAATAAGATATCATTAGCATTATATTTTGATTACAAAATTACATTCATGTAACAGAAAGGTAACAAGAAAAAATAAATAAAAAATGAAACTTTTGTTTGACAAACAAAAAGTTATGTGATATTATCTTGAACAAGAAAAAAATAGGAGTGATGAAATTGAAGAAAAAAGATCCAAACGGACTAAATAAAAGAGAAAAAGCTATTCTTAGATTTATTGAAAAACAAATAAAATTAAAAGGATATCCACCATCTGTTAGAGAGATTGGTAAAGCTGTTGACTTAAAATCTACTGCAACAGTTCATGGATATTTAAACCAACTTGAAGAAAAAGGATATATTAAAAAAGAACAACAAAAAGGTAGAACTCTTAAATTATTGAAGGGAGGAGCTTTAGAAAATCAAGAAACATTTACTCCTGGAAATAAAGATGTTTACACAGAGAAAGAACTTGTTGAGGTTCCTGTAATAGGCAAGATTACAGCAGGTGCTCCAATTTTAGCTGTTGAGAATGTTACTGATACTTTCCCAATTCCAATTGATTTTGTTGGAAATTCAGAAAGCTTTATGCTTACTGTAAGAGGAGAGAGTATGATAGAAGCTGGAATTCTTGATGGGGACTATATCTTAGTTAAAAAGCAAGATACTGCAATGAATGGGGAAATTGTAGTTGCTTTAATTGAGGATGAGGCTACTGTTAAAACTTTTTATAAAGAAAAAGATCATATTAGATTACAACCCGAAAATTCTACAATGGATCCTATTATTGTTCCAGATTGCAAGATTTTAGGTAAGGTTGCAGGTGTATTTAGAAAAATGTAATTTTGAAAATACCTCAAAGAAGTTTTAGAAAGAAAACTTTATAAAATATGTGTATTATAATGTTTTAAAGTCGGTAAGTGAATTTTGATAAATATTTTTCGATATAATAGATTATTGAATGAGGAAGGAAGAATTGCAAATAAAAAATGTCACTAATGTAGGGGATTAGTTTTAAATCATTTCTACTATTAGTGACATTTTTGTTATATAATAGGAAAGTTCTTCGAACTTCCTATTATATAAAATAACAATGTACAGAAATTTGCAAAGCAAATTTCGCGCGCAAACAAAGACGCGGACTTGAAAATGTTATAATCGGTGCAAATGTTATAAATAGTCCGCTTTTGTTCTATTTTAATTCAACTACTGTAACTCCCATTTCACCTTCTCCAAAAGTTCCATATCTGTAACTTTTTACGTGAGGATGAGATCTTAAGTATTTTTGAATTCCTTTTCCTAAGATACCAGTACCTTTTCCGTGTACAATTCTAACTGTTTCTAGTTTGGCTACTGCTGCTTCATCTAAAAATTTATCTACAAGAAAAATTGATTCTTCAATGTTCATTCCAATTACGTTTAATTCTGTCCTAACATTTTTAGGTACAAACGTTGATTGTTTTTTAGTTATTATTTCTTTTTTAGTTTCAGTATTTTTTGCAATTGTTATTTGTGATGGGGTTAAGGTTGTTTTTATGTTATCAATTTGTATGTTAAATTTTTTAGATTGATTTGGATAACTTAAAATTGTTCCATTCTTGTTAAATTTTGGTACAAATACTATTGCTCCTGGTTTTATTTGTGATTCATCTATTTTTTGTGTTTCTTCTAGGGGTGATTCAGGTGTTTGATTTACTTCATGTAATTTTGATGTTAGTTTGTTTCTTAGTGTGTTAAGATTTTTAGAATTATTTTTTTCTGATTCCATTTCTTTTATAATGTCGTTTGCTTCTTGTTTAGCACTTAGTAAAATTTCACGAGCTTCTTGTTTGGCTTTTTGTAAATATTCTTTTTTGTGTTCTTCTAAGTCTGTTGTTTCATTTTCTAGTTTTTGCTTTAATCTTTCAATTTTATTTGAGTATTGTAATGTTTTTTCTTTTTCAGATTCTATTAAAGCTTTTGAATCATAGATTTCTTTTAATAAATCTTCTGTTTTAGCTGTGTCAGAATTAATACTTTTTTTAGCATTTTCTAAGATTTCTTGCTTTAAACCTAGTTTTTGACTTATTGCAAAAGCATTACTTTTACCTGGAACACCAATTAATAAGCGGTATGTAGGTGAAAGCGTTTCTAAGTTGAATTCGCAACTAGCATTTTCAACACCGTCTGTTAAAAGAGCATATTCTTTTAATTCGTGATAGTGTGTAGTTGCTAATACGGTGATGTTATGTTCTTTTAAATATTCTAGTATGCTAAGTGCTAAGCTTGCACCTTCGATTGGATCCGTTCCAGAACCTAATTCGTCTACAAGTACTAAACTGTCTGAAGTTGCTTCATTTAAAATATTTATAATATGAGTCATATGAGATGAGAAAGTACTTAAAGATTCAAGAATACTTTGTTCATCTCCAATGTCTGCGAAAATATTATCAAATAAATAAATTGAACTTTCACTAGAAGCTGGAATGTGCATACCACTTTGTGCCATAGTTGTTAATAACCCAACAGTTTTTAGTGTTACAGTTTTCCCACCTGTGTTTGGTCCTGTAATTAGTAGACTTGAAAATGTTTTACCTATTTCTAATGTTATTGGAACAGCGATGTTTTGATCTAATAAAGGATGTTTTGCGTTTTTTAAATAAATTATTTTATCATCATTTATTTTTGGACAGTTACAATCTAGTTCTTTTGAATATTTTGCTTTTGCAAAAATGAAATCTAAAATTGTTATTAGATTAAAATTATTTTCTAATTCATTTATAATATCGAAAAATAGAGAAGATAGGATTTGCAATATCTTTTCAATTTCTATATTTTCTTGATTTTTTAATTCTGATAGTTGGTTGTTTAAATCAAAAACAGATATAGGTTCTACGAATACTGTTGAACCTGTGCTTGATGTGTCATGGATAAATCCTTTTATTTCTGTTTGATATTCTGATTTAACAGGTACAACGAATCTGTTTTGTCTAATTGTTACTATTGGTTCTTGCAAATATTTTGAATTTAGAAGTGATTGCAATTTATTTTTTATTTCTTTTTTAGTGTTTCTCATTTGCTGTCTTATTTTATATAAGGCATTAGATGCTCTATCATCGAAAGTGTTTTCATCTATTATTGCTGAGAATATTTTTTCTTCAATGCTTGGGTTAGTATATAAATGATCAAAATAATTTGTTAGGCTATCAGTTTGATTTAGTTCCTTTTCAAAATAGTAGTTTTTTAATGTTTTACTTGTTTTTAATAGAGTGGCAAGTTCTAATAAGGCTTTTGCTGATAAGAAATTTTGATTTTTTAGATTTAATATGTAAGTTGAAATATCGCCTATTGTTTCTAAAGGAAGATTTCCTTCCCTATATATAAGTGCGACTGCTTCGGTTGTTTCGTCTAATGCTTTTTGTACTTTTTCTTTGTTGTTTGATGGATATAAGTCTAAGCACATTTTTTTGCCGTTATTAGTTTTAGCATAAGATGATAATATATTTTTAATTTTATTAAATTCTAATTTTTCTAAGTATGTTGTTTGCATTATAAAATCCTTTCCTTTTATTTTATAAGTGAAATGTTTGTAAAAAATCTGAAAAGCTAGTTTTGAAAGCCAACTAATATAACAGATTATAAAATGTTATGATGGGTATTGTAAATAGTTCATTTTCATTCTGATGATGATATTACTATTATTTTATACTAGTTCACTTTTATTCTAGTTATGATATTGCTATTATCTCATAAAAGTGCTATGTTTTCAATGAAGTTTTAATTTTTGCCTCAAATTGGAATAATTTTTTTAAAAAAGTAATAAAATAAATTTTGAATAGGGGAATTATAGAGTATGACTAATGTTTGAAGATTATTAAAAATTAGATGGGTAAAAATATGCTCAAAGTAATTGAAATTTTAAATGAAGTGTAATATAATCGTAACAGCTTTGTAAAGAATATGTAAATGAGAAAGGAAGATTCTGATGTTTGGACAAGATATAGGTATAGATTTAGGAACTGCTACAGTAATAGCGTATGTAAAAGGAAAAGGAATTGTACTTAGGGAACCATCTGTAGTTGCTGTAAATAGTACTTCTGGAGAGGTTTTAGCTGTTGGACATGAAGCAAGAAGAATGCTTGGGAGAACACCAGGAAATATAATTGCAACAAGACCATTAAGAGATGGCGTTATTTCTGATTATACTGTTACAGAAAAAATGTTAAAATATTTTATAAATAAAATAGGAGGAAAATTTTTATTTGCTCCTAGAATAATGATTTGTATACCATCTCAGGTAACTGAGGTTGAGAAAAAAGCTGTTATAGATGCTGCTTCAAATGCTGGAGCAAGAAAAGTATATTTGATTGAAGAACCAATTGCTGCTGCTATTGGAGCTGGAATAGATATTTCAAAACCATGTGGAAATATGATTGTTGATATAGGTGGTGGAACTACTGATATTGCTGTTATTTCTCTTGGTGGCTCTGTTGTTAGCACTTCAATAAAAGTAGCTGGTGATAAATTTGATGAGGCAATTGTTAGATTTATTAAAAGAAAATATAATGTAATGATAGGTGAAAGAACAGCTGAGGATTTAAAAGTTAATGTTGGTTGTGTTTACCCTAAGATTCAAGATGTTGAGATGGATATAAGAGGAAGAGATTTAATAACTGGTCTTCCTAAAACATTAACTGTTCATTCAAGTGAAATGATGGAAGCTTTAGATGAACCTGTAAATATGATTGTTGATGCAGTTCATTCCGTTTTAGAAAAAACACCACCTGAACTTGCGGCTGATATTAGTGATAGAGGAATTTATATGACTGGTGGAGGTTGCTTGATTGATGGATTGGACAAGCTTCTTCAAGAAAGAACTGGCATTAATGTTATGATTGCTGAGGATGCAGTTTCATGTGTTGCTTTAGGGACAGGTAAAGCTTTAGATAATCTAGATAATTTAGATAGAAAATAATATGTGTTAAAATAAACTCAAGTTATTGGACTGCTGTTTGATGATTTGAGTTTATTTATGTAATAAAAAATAGAAGATTTTTTTGAAATAGCATATGCAAGAAAAGATGTGGATTTGAAAATAAAATAATTGAAAATATTATTGAAGACCTCTTTTATTTTGCTAATTTATGAAGAACTTAAATATAATTGATAGTTTTTAGAATATGGAGAAGTATATGGAAAAAAATAAGAAAAAAGTTGCTTTTTTTACTTTAGGATGTAAAGTTAATCAATATGAAACAAATGGCATGGCACAGAAATTAATGGATAAATATGAAGTAGTTGAACCGGAAGAAAAAGCTGATATTTATATTATTAATACTTGTAGTGTAACAAATATGTCAGATAGAAAATCTAGACAAATGATTAGACGTGCTAAAGAAATGAATAAAGATGCATTTGTTATTGTTGTTGGTTGCTATGCTGAAGTAGCAAAAGAAGAAATTGAAAAAATTGATGAGGTTGATTTGGTTCTTGGAAATCATCAAAAGGCAAATATTGATAAATATATAGAAGCGTATTTTGATGGGAAAAATATTGATGATACTGCAATTGAAAATTATTTTTATGATTTTGGTTCAATAACATATACTGAAAAAACAAGAGCTGTTATAAAGGTTCAAGATGGATGCAATAATTTTTGTACATATTGCATAATTCCATATGCTAGAGGAAGAATTTGCAGTAGAAAACCTGAGAGTGTAATTGATGAGATTACTAAGATTGCAGATGAAGGTATTAAAGAGGTTGTTATTACTGGAATACAGGTTTCAGCTTATGGGAAAGATTTTGGTAATGAATACAGATTAATTGATTTACTTGAAGAAATTAATAAGATAGATGGAATTGAGAGAATTAGATTAGGATCTATAGAGCCTCTTATGATAACAGATGAGTTTTGTAATAGAGCTAGAAAAATAGAGAAGTTATGTCATCATTTTCATTTATCACTTCAAAGCGGATGTGATAAAACTTTGAAAGAAATGAACAGAAAATATACAACTGATCAATTTAGAGATGTTGTAAGAAGATTAAGAAATTTATATGATGACGTTATTTTAACAACTGATATAATTGTAGGATTTCCAAATGAAACTGACGAAGATTTTGAGAAGACGTATGAATTTTTAAAAGAAATAAAGTTTTATAAAATGCATGTATTTAAGTATTCACCTAGAAAAGGTACAGTTGCTGCTAAGATGAAAAATCAAATACCTGCTGAGATAAAAGATGTAAGAAGCAAAAGATTGTTACAATTATCAAATGAGAATGAATGTGATTATTTGAATGAGTATATCGGAAAAAAAGTTAGAGTATTGATGGAAGAAAAAGATGGCGATTATATTAAGGGACATACAGGAAATTATATAGTTGTGAAAACTGTCGGAGATGAAAGTGATTTAGAGAATTTTGTTGATGTTATTGCTGAGAAAAATGGTGGCGATTGTCTAATAGGAAAGAAAATGAAATAAAAATGTAACAAAAGAGTAATTGAAATGAAAAAGAAATTGTATTGAATATTTTGTTTGGATATAGTATAACTTATCATAAGTGGTGAAGTTTTACTAAGGAGGAATGAAATGGGAAATATAAATTTTAGAAATGAAGAAGAAAAAGTCCAAGAAAATGCTGGAAGTATTTTTATTGATGGAATGCCACAAGAGAAAGCTGATTCATATGTTGGAGCAATCCAACAACCAACAGGATATGTTGGAGGTTTCTTTGGAACAAACGGAAATACAGAAGAACAAAACGCAGGTTCTTATGTAGGTGGATTTGTTTCTAATCAAACAAATCAAGCACAAGGCGTTGGATATGAGAGCATTTCAACAACAGATGAATATGATTCTAAAAAATTACCTGTAAAAGCAGGATTTTGGTCAAGAATAAAATCATTCTTATTCCAAGAAATTGATTTAAAACAAGAAATAAGAATTGAATTATCTCCAAAAGAAGAAAAAGTATTAAATGAAGTTCATGATTTCTTATTCCAAGAAGTTTCTTTTAAAGGATTTAAAAGATCTTTAAAAAATAATAAATAGTAATGAATCTTAAAGAGACGTATTTTATACGTATCAGACTGTTGACAAAGTATCTAAGAATATTTTGTTCAACAGTCTTTTTTGTGCGACAGGCATGTCGTTTGACTAATTGGTGAAAGTCCGTAGAGGAGGTTGCTATGGGGACGTTTCTTTTGACACCTAAATTAACACTAATAATTGAGTATGTGTCAAAAAGAACGTCCAAATGACACTTATTGCGTGTGTGAATATTGATATTGTTTTTGGAATAATATATAATTTGGAAAACGTATTTTTGAAGGGAGAGAGTATGTTACAGTTAAAGGGTGTTACTAAGGATTATTTGTCTGGTGATCAGACGGTTCATGCGCTTAAGGGAATTGATATTGAGTTTAGAAAGAGTGAGTTTGTTTCTATCCTTGGTCCAAGTGGTTGTGGTAAGACGACTTTACTTAATATTATTGGTGGTTTAGATAGGTATTCTGCTGGTGATTTGATTATTAATGGTAAGTCTACTAAGATGTTTAAGGATAGAGATTGGGATGCTTATAGAAATTATTCTGTTGGTTTTGTTTTTCAGAATTATAATTTGATTTCTCATCAAAGTGTTTTGGCTAATGTCGAGTTGGCGCTTACTTTGTCTGGTGTTAATAAGAAGGTTAGAAGAGAGAAGGCAATTAAGGCTTTAAAGGATGTTGGTTTGAGTGAGCAGATTCATAAAAGACCTAATCAGTTGTCTGGTGGGCAGATGCAAAGGGTTGCAATTGCTAGGGCTTTGGTTAATGATCCTGATATTATTTTGGCTGATGAGCCTACTGGTGCTTTGGATACTGATACTAGTATTCAGATTATGGAGATTTTGAAGGAGATTTCAAAAGATAAGTTAATTGTAATGGTTACTCATAATCCTGAGTTGGCTGAGAAGTATTCTTCTAGAGTTGTTAAAGCTTTGGATGGAAAGATTATTAGTGATTCTAATCCATATACTGAGACTGATAGGGCTAGCGAGGGTGAGCTTAAAGCTAAGTCTGGTAAGACTTCTATGAATTTTTTTACTGCGCTTTCTTTGAGTTTGAATAATTTGATGACAAAGAAGGGAAGAACTTTTCTTACGGCATTTGCTGGTAGTATTGGTATTATTGGTATTGCACTTATTTTGTCTTTATCTAATGGTGTTGATAAATATATTGCAAAGGTTCAAGAGGATACGCTTTCTAATTATCCGTTGACGATTCAAGAAGAGAGCGTTGATGCTGATTCAATGCTTGAAATTTTTATGAATCAAGAGGATAACAAGCATGATGATGGTAAGGTTCATTCTAGGCAGTTGATTGGTAAGATTTTTGATAAGATTTCTAAGAATGTTCAGAGAAATAATTTGACTGAGTTTAAGAAATATATTGAGGGTACTGATAATGATATTAAAAAGTATTCTAATGCGGTTCAGTATTCTTATAATGTTACTCCTTTTATTTATAAAGCTGATACTGAGAATGGTGTGGTTCAGGTTAACCCTTCTACTACTTTTGAGAAACTTGGAATGGCTGAGTCTTCTGATCAGTCTACTTATTTTATGGGAAGTTCATCTGATGTTTGGACTGAGATGCTTGATAATCAAGATTTGCTTGAGTCTCAATATGATGTTGTTGCTGGTAAATGGGCTGATAGTTATGATGAGGTTGTGTTGATTATTAATGAGAATAATGAGATTAGTGATTATTCTTTGTATTCTTTAGGAATTAAGAATCAGTCTGAAATTACTGAAAAGATGCGTAAGGTAATGGCTGGCGAGTCTTTGGATGAGTTAGAGGATGATGTTTATTCTTATGATGATTTCCTTGGATTGAAGTATAAGATTTTGTTGAATACTGATTTTTATGTTAAAAAAGGAAGTTCATGGATTAGCAAGAAGAGTGATGAGAGTTATTTAAAAGAAAAATTGGCTAATGCTCAGGAACTTAAGATTGTTGGTGTTATTAGACCTAAGGCTGAGGCTACTGCAACATCAATGGGTGATATGGGTATTATTGGTTATAAGAAGGAACTTACAGAGTATTTAATTAATTCTATTAATGATTCTGAAATTGCTAAGGCTCAAAAAGAGAACCAGAATATTAATGTGTTTACCGGAAATGAGTTTTCTAGTGAAGTTTCTTCTGGTATGAGTGGTTTTGATTATTCTAAGTTGTCTGCTGATGAACAGGCTTATATGGCTGGACTTTCTCAAGAGGAGCTTGCTGGTGTGATTGCTTCTTATTCTGAAAAGGCTAGTGCAACTTATGATGAGAATATAAAAGAACTTGGAATTTGTGATTTAGCTTCACCTGCTGCAATTAGTATTTATCCAATTGATTTTGATAGTAAAGATAAGATTATATCTGCAATTAATAAATATAATGAAGATAAGAAAAATGAAGGTAGAGAGGATGATGTAATTCAGTATACAGATATGGTTGCTACGATGATGTCTTCTGTTACTGTTATTGTTAATATGATTAGTTATGTGCTTATTGCATTTGTTTCAATTTCACTTGTAGTTTCATCAATTATGATTGGTATAATTACGTATATTTCAGTACTTGAGAGAATTAAAGAGATTGGTATTTTACGTAGTATAGGTGCATCTAAGAAAGATATTTCAAGAGTATTTAATGCGGAGACTTTTATTGTTGGATTGGTTGCTGGTGTACTTGGAATTGGTATAACGGTGTTATTGAATATTCCTATTAATGCAATTATTAAAAATATTGCGGATGTTTCAAATCTTTCTAAATTGCCTGTTGGGGGAGCTGTTATATTAATTTTAATAAGTATGATTCTTACTATGATTGCTGGTTTGATTCCTGCAAAAATGGCTAGTAAGAAGGATCCAGTTGAGGCTCTTAGAACTGAATAAAGATGAAAAACTCAAGGCTTTTTGCTTTGAGTTTTTTTGGTGTCATGTGAGAGTGTTAGAGTGCTATTGGGACGTTTTTTCTGACACAAAGTTATTTATTAGAGCTAATTGGTTGTCAAGAGAAACGTCCCTGTGACAACTTGCGATTAATGCTGGAGTTGAGGTGTGTGTCGAAAAGAACGTCCCCATGACATTGCGTATGTTTAAATTTTACAGAACTGGGAAAAATACAATAAACTATTGCAATTGATGTTGATTTGTTATAGAATAGGCATGGTTAAATATAACCAAATAAAGTGATTGTAAATCAAAGGAGGATTTTATATGTCAGTTAAAGTAGCTATTAATGGATTCGGCCGTATAGGACGTCTTGCATTTAGACAAATGTTTGGAGCGGAGGGATATGAAATCGTTGCTATTAACGATTTAACAAGTCCAGTTATGTTAGCTCATTTATTAAAATATGATTCTGCTCAAAAAAGATATGATAAAGCAGATACAGTAGTAGCAGGAGAAGACTCTATTACTGTTGACGGAAAAACAATAAAAATATATGCAGAGAAAGATGCAGCAAATTTACCTTGGGGTGAAATTGGAGTTGATGTTGTTTTAGAGTGTACAGGTTTCTATACATCTAAAGAAAAAGCTTCAGCTCATATAGCTGCAGGTGCTAAAAAAGTTGTTATTTCTGCACCAGCTGGTAAAGATTTACCAACTATAGTATATGGTGTTAATGAAGGTACATTAACAGCAGATGATAAAATTATTTCAGCTGCTTCTTGTACAACAAACTGCTTAGCTCCAATGGCTAAAGCATTAAATGATTATGCACCAATTCAAACAGGTATCATGACAACAGTTCATGCTTATACTGGTGATCAAATGGTATTAGATGGACCACACAGAAAAGGTGATTTAAGAAGAGCTAGAGCAGCTGCTGTAAATATTGTTCCTAACTCAACAGGTGCAGCAAAAGCTATAGGTTTAGTTATTCCAGAATTAAATGGAAAATTAATTGGTTCTGCTCAAAGAGTTCCAGTTCCAACAGGTTCTACAACAATATTGATAGCAACTGTTAAAGGAAATGATATAACTCCAGAAGGAATAAATGCAGCAATGAAAGCAGCTTCAAGTGAATCTTATGGATATACAGAAGAACCATTAGTTTCTTCAGATATTATTGGAATTACTTATGGATCATTATTCGATGCAACTCAAACAATGGTTACAAAAGTTGAAGATGGTTTATATCAAGTTCAAGTTGTTGCTTGGTATGATAATGAAAATTCTTATACAAGCCAAATGGTAAGAACAATTAAATATTTTGCTGAATTGGGTGAATAATTAGAAAATATTTATGAATAAAGTTTATGTTTATAGGGACCGTTTAGGGTCCCTATAAGAAAATATTAGACATGTATATTTAGAAGGGAATGAAAACAAGAATGAATAAAAAGACTGTTAGAGACATAGATATTAAAGGAAAAAAAGTTTTAGTTAGATGTGATTTCAATGTTCCATATGATGAGAATAGAGTAATTACAGATAATAGAAGAATTGTAGCTGCATTACCTACAATAAAATATTTACTAGAGAATGATTGCAAGGTTATTTTATGTTCTCACTTAGGAAGACCAAAGGGAGAAGTAAAACCTGAATTTTCACTTGATATAGTTGCTAAAGAATTATCTAGATTATTAGGTAAAGAAGTAAAATTAGCTTCTGATGTTATTGGTGAATCAGCTCAAAAATTAACTTCAGAAATGAAGAATGGTGAAGTTGTTTTACTTGAAAATGTTAGATTTGAACCAGGTGAAGAGAAAAATGATCCTGAATTATCTAAGAAATTTGCAAGTTTAGCAGAAGTGTTTGTAAATGATGCTTTTGGTACAGCCCACAGAGCTCATAGTTCAACAACTGGTGTTGCTGATTATTTACCAGCTGTATCAGGATTCTTAATTGAAAAAGAATTAAAATTCTTAGGTGATGCTTTAGAGAATCCAGCAAGACCATTTATGGCAATTTTAGGTGGAAAGAAAGTTTCTGATAAAATTGGTGTTATTGAAGCTTTACTTGAAAAAGTTGATGTATTAATGATTGGTGGAGCTATGGCATACACATTCTTTAAATCAATGGGATATAATGTCGGAAATTCAATTTGTGAATTAGATAAATTAGATTTAGCTAAAGAACTTATGGAAAAAGCTAAAACTAAAGGTGTTAAATTAATGTTACCAGTTGATACTAAAATTGGTAAAGAATTTGATCCTAATACAGAAAGTAAAATTGTTAAATATACTGAAATTCCAGATGGTTGGGAAGGTTATGATATAGGACCTGAAACAATAGCAATGTATAGTGATGAATTAAGAAATGCTAAAACTGTTATTTGGAATGGACCAGTTGGATTATTTGAATTTGATCAATTTGCTGTAGGAACTAATTCTATTGCAAAAGCATTAGCTGATGTTGATGCTGTTAAAATCATAGGTGGTGGAGATTCAGCAGCTGCTGTTGAAAAAGCTGGATTAGCTGAAAAATTCACACATATTTCTACTGGTGGTGGAGCTTCTCTTGAATTTTTAGAAGGTAAAAAATTACCAGGAATAGAAGCATTACAAGATAAATAATAGAAAGAGAATTTTATATGAAAAGAGTAGTAATTGGATTAGTTATTGCTATATTAATTGTAGCAAGTGTAGTAGGAATTTTATTTTACAATGGAAAAAAGAGAAATGAAGCACAAGAATCTAATGAAAGTGCAAATGTAGAAGAGTATTATGGAAATAGGGGAAATATTTCGCAAGTTGAAAAGGTTAAATTTTTATCAAAAAATGATGAATATTTAGTTGGAATGATTGGATTACCTGTTTCAAATGAACTTAAAAATTTTTCAGATGAGGAAATGATTCAATTTGCATTAAATATTGCAGTTGAAAGATATTCTACTGTACTTACACAGAAGAAAGATAAAGCTGGAAAAGAGTCTTATTTAGTTTCTAAAGATATGGTAAATAATATAATTGAAGAATATTTTGGATTACAGGCAGGTTCTGTTGATGAATCTAACAGTTCATATTATTCTAAGGCAAATAAAGCTTTTTTATATGGAGAAAATATATCAAAAACACTTTATTATTATCCTGTAGATATGTCTAAAAATGAAGAAAGTGGCAATGTCGAAATTACTGCAGATGCTATTTTTATAACGGATAATCAAGATATATCTGTAATTGAAAGCGCAAAATATGAAGGAAAATATCAAAAAGATAATGTTGATAATACAATTAAGTTTGTCTTTAATAAAGATGGAAAATTAGTTTCTTATCAATATTTATAATTTTTTATTTTGCAAGTGAAAGGTGGCGAAGATATGAGAAGAAAAGTTATTGCTGGAAACTGGAAAATGAATATGCTTCCAAATGAAGCTATGGATTATATAACTAAACTTTCTAAATTGGTTAAAGATACAGAAAATGAAGTTATTCTATGTGTTCCATATACAGATTTGTTTTATGCTTTAATGCATGCACAAGATACTAATATAAAAATTGGTGCTCAAAATATGCATTTTGCAGAAAAAGGGGCTTATACTGGTGAGGTTTCTGGAAAGATGTTAAAAGTTATTGGTGTTGAGTATGTCATAATTGGACATTCTGAAAGAAGACAATACTTTAACGAGACTGATGAATCAGTTAATAAAAAAGTAAAAGCAGCTTTTGAAAATGAGTTAAAACCAATAGTTTGTGTTGGTGAAACTTTGGAACAAAGAGAAAGTGGTTTGACAGAAAAAATTATAACTAATCAAACAAGACTTGCATTAGATGGATTGAGCAATGCGCAAGTTAAAAATGTTATTATTGCTTATGAACCAATTTGGGCTATAGGTACAGGAAAAACAGCGACTTCAGAAGATGCAAATAATTCAATTAAAGCAATAAGAGCTGAGATTAAAAAAATTTATGGTGATGAGGTTGCTGAAGATGTTATTATTCAATATGGTGGAAGCGTAAAATCTACTAATGCGAAAGAATTATTTGAAACTTCAGATATAGATGGAGGTCTAGTTGGAGGAGCAAGTTTAATTCCAGAAGAATTTGCTAAAATAGTTAATTATAATAAATAATAGAGGATGGGTAAGAAAATGGATAAAAAAACTACAATGCTTATGATATTAGATGGTTTTGGAATTAATGAAAAAGAAGAAGGAAATGCTGTTAAGTTGGCTAATATTCCAAACATTAAAAGAATTTTAAAGCAATATCCAAATACAATTTTGCATACAAGTGGTTTAGATGTTGGACTTCCTGAAGGACAAATGGGAAATTCAGAGGTTGGACATACAAATATTGGTGCAGGTAGAATTGTATATCAAGAATTAACAAGAATTACTAAATCAATAGAAGATGGAGATTTCTTTAGTATACCTGAATTGGTAACTGCAATTGAGAATTGTAAAAAGAATCATTCAAAATTACACATAATGGGATTGCTTTCAGATGGAGGTGTTCATAGTCATCAACGTCATTTATTTGCTTTATTAGAACTTGCTAAGAGAAAAGATTTTGAAGATGTATATGTTCATTGCTTCTTAGATGGAAGAGATACACCACCAGCTTCAGCTGAAGGATATATTGCTGAACTTGAAAATAAAATGGCTGAAAAAGGTGTCGGAAAAATAGCTACAATAATGGGTAGATTCTATGCTATGGATAGAGATAAGAGATGGAATAGAATTGAAAAAGCTTATGATGCAATGGTAAAAGGTGAAGGAGAAAAAGCTATTTCAGCTGCTGTTGCAATTGAAAATTCATATCAAAAAGAAGTTTTTGATGAATTTGTTGTTCCAACTGTTATTTGCAATAATGATAAACCAGTTGCAAAAATTGAGGAAAATGATTCCGTTATTTTCTTTAATTTTAGACCAGATAGAGCAAGAGAAATTACTAGAGCAATAGTTGATGAGAATTTTGATGGATTTGAAAGAGAATATTTTAAAACTAATTTTGTAACATTTACAAATTATGATGAAACAATTACTAATGTTTCTGTTGCTTTCAAAAAAGATGAAATAAAAAATACATTTGGAGAAATAATTAGCAATAGAGGTTTAACTCAACTTCGTATTGCTGAAACTGAGAAATATGCTCATGTTACATTTTTCTTCAATGGTGGTCAAGAAAAACAATATCCAGGTGAGGATAGAATTTTAATTCCTTCACCAAAGGTTGAAACATATGATATGAAACCTGAAATGAGTGCTTTTGAAGTTACAGAAAATGTCCTTAATGCAATTCATTCTAGAAAATATGATAGTATTATTTTAAATTTTGCAAATCCAGATATGGTTGGGCATACAGGAAATATTGAAGCTGTAATTAAAGCTTTAGAAGCATTAGATGTTTGTGTTGATAAAATTGTTAAAGCAATTGAAGAAGAACATGGAGTTTTATTAATAACAGCTGATCATGGAAATTGTGAACAAATGATAGATTATAAAACAGGTGAGCCACATACAGCTCATACTACAAATCCTGTTCCATTAGTTTTAGTTGGTAAAGATGTTAAGCTAAAAGAAGGAAGACTTGCGGACTTAGCTCCAACAATGCTTGATATAATGGGAATAGAAAAACCAGAAGAAATGACAGGAGAAAGTTTAATAGAAAAATAATTTTGTTTAAAGTTTTGTAATAGATATAGGAAGTTCATTGAACTTCCTATAATGCATATTTGGGTAATCTAGAAAGTTTTATAACATTTTAGATATGTGCCTTAGGAGGGAACAGAGAGGAATATGGAAATTTCTAATAGGGAACGAGTTATTTTTGATGATATACAGAAAAAATTGTTTTATATGATTCCAGAAAAATGGGATGCAATTTATTTATATGCTTCAATTGTTGAAGATCCGCTTAGAAAGCCAGTTGGCGAAATGTATTTTTATTATTTACCAAAAGGTATATTAAAAAGAAAACCTGTAAATGTGTATCAGATTCCTGGAATGTTTAATATTGATGAAGAGAGCTATAATGAATTAATTCAAAGATTGTTTTTTAACATAAAACAATTGAGAGCAATTCATAAAGAGTGTAATCCGAAAATATGGTCAAATATAACAATATCAATCGAAAATTTTCAGTTTAAAATTGAATATGCATATGAAGATTTAGGAAAAAAATCGGAGTTTACTCCTTATGAACGACATATCATATGGAGATACAAACATTTAAGTGATGATTTTGATTTTCAAACTAAAGAAGAGAAGAATATTATAAATAAATATTTGAATAGTGAGTTAATTAGAGCAGAAAAAAATAATGATATATATACAGAAGGTATGTATAAACAGCAAGTTCATAATATAATTGATTATGAGAGAATGATGACTATTGAAGCTGCTATAGCAGCTCAAAAGGAAGAGGTTATACAAGAGGAGAAAAAATCAAAGGCAAAGAAAAAGTCAAATAATATTGATGATGAGAATCAAACTTTTAAAAAGATAGAAAATGAAAATCAAATTTTATTCAATAAAGTTGAAAAAATGAGAAAATCAATGAAACCTATTAAAGAAGAGCAAAAGAAGGAATCTATTAAAAATGAAGTTTATGATGATATTGATGATGACATGATTTTGAGTTCTGATTTTATGACAAAAAAAGATAAATAAAATATTTTAATATTCATTTTTGTTTTGATTAAATTTTATATAATAGAAAGTCGATTTTTCATATTATATAAAAATAGTGAGTTAAAAAATTTTTTTCTAACTCACTATTTTTTTTTACTTTTTAGTAGTTAATATTTTTTCTTTTGAGTGCTCTCTTTGAACTATGTTAGGTTATATCGGTATTTCTGCAACAGCTAATGCTACAGTTAATCCAAGCTCTCTTTGAACTATGTTAGGTTACATTCCTTCGATATTTAATTCTTCAGTACCACTTAAAACAAATTTACCATCCTGAATTATTGTTACTTCTGTTCCATCGTTTCGGATTGCAACGATATCTCCAAGTTCTGCATATGGAATAGTAATATCTGTATGGCAACCAAAATATGCTTTGCTTTGTTCGTCAGCATTATCAGAAAGCCTCTTGATTGATACTTCATTATCTTTGGCAATGATTTTTTTGCCGTCTGGATTGAATGTATCAATGTGTTCTTCTAGAGAAAAACATGTATCTCCAAAAGCAAAGTGAGGTCCTGTTTTTTCTGCGATAAGGATATCAAGTTTATCATTGATGTTATACTTGTTTCCCATTACATAAGCATATGTGTTTGTTCCAATTGCAAATTCTCCCATCGGTAATGTCGGATGGTCGAAAAGCAAATGCTCATTGATGTACTCAGTGTTTTCTTTTTCAGTAGGATAGTTGCTACAGCTGTACTTTTTGATGAAACCATCTTTTATTTGTAAAGTAAGGTTTTCGAATTTCCATTTGTTTAAGTATATCTCTGATACATGTAAAACACCGTTTGTTCCGGTTAATTTTGGACTTGTAAATACTTCGCCAACTGGAACGTTTACATCTGCACAGCAGTTTTCAAAAATTGTTTCTTTTTCTGGATTAGCAATTTCAGTAAGGGCAACAACTAAATCTGTTTTGTTACCATTTTTCCCAGTAATGTGTACTGTTTTGGCCGTGTCTAATACATCAATTATGTTTTGGTGAATTCTTTGATATTTTGCGTTGTCAAGGGTATTTATGTGAATAGTTTCCTTGAAAATTTCTTCAAAGTTATCACCGATTTCAGGGCAAGGGTAAGAAATTATGCAGAAAGATGTATCTTTTCTGATGTGTTTTAAGTACATGTTTGAGTATTTAGTACTAAAGTCAGAGCTCATCTTTGTGATTTCTTCTGATTTTTTATAAATCTCATGCCCGTTTTCTGGAACGAAACGTTTTTCACCAAAAGAGTCGATGTAGATAGGTCCTGCGTAAGCAGTTAATCTTTCTTCAACATCTCCAAGTGATTCTTCGAATGTAGACAAATAGCTATCTACATAATCTTGGGTAATGTACAAATTGTAGTCATATCTGTGGTTATAATCAACCTGTTTGTTAAAAGATATTGAATCTGTGTTGAAGATTACTTCCATTTTACCATCAAGTAATTGCTGGATTTTTCTTGCAACCTTTTCAAATCCTATAGGATAGACCAAACTAAAATATCCTTTTTTACTTGCGTCTATTCCTGTGTTTTTTAAGCCTCTTAAGAAAGCGTCGATTGTACATTGTGCCATACCTGTGATTGTTTCATCATCAGTTTTGTTAAAGAAATCAACGATTTTAAGCTGGTTTTCTGTAATGTTTTCTCCATAATAGTATAAATAGTTGTAAGAGTCTAAATCTGCTCTTAAAACAATTTCTCTTTCTGGATTTTCAATTACAGTTACGTGTTTAATGACACTTGATACTGGTCTAGATACCTCAGACAAAAGAGAAAGCGTAATAGATTTTGCTTTTTCCATATCTTCTGGCATAACAGAAGCAATATCGTTTATAAATGTCATATAGGTGTCTGCATTTTCAGTTTTTCTAACAAAATGACTGTAACAGCTTAATATATACATGATAATTGTACTGCAAAGCTTGTCATTTTCTGTTTCATTTTTGCAGACAAGTGGGTCCGCATAAAACGCTGTCATTTTGTCGTTGAGTTCTTTAAGTTCTTGAAGTGATAATGTTTTTAAATCAGTTTTGTATACCTCCTCAAAGAATTTTTTTACTTCCTTAATAAAGTTAGTAATCATAAACATTTCCTCCTGTGATTTTATTTTGAAACGTGGCTGTATTATATCATAGATTTACATAAAATACAATTGTATGCGTGAGTTTGAATTAATATTGAAGTTATAAAAATAAAAAATATACGAAAATGTATTTATTTTTTTTATTTTTTAATGTTATACTGTTAAGAGAATAATATTAAGGAGAAAAATATGCAAAAGAAATTATTAATTGTTTTTTTAGTTATTATGACTGTAATTACTATTAATATTAATTTGGTATTTGCTGCTAATGTAGATGTGGGTCTTATTAGATTAGATTCTACAGGAGCATTAATTAAAGTAAAATCTGATGATAAGATAGTAAAGGTTGTAATGTATAGACAAGATTCTACTGGCGAATTTGTTAGATTTTTCGAAAATTCGGAGGATGGATATAATGAAAAAAACTTTTTTATTTCGCCATATAGACTTTCAGAAAATAATAAAACCAATTTAAAAGTTGAAGTAACAAATGAAAAAGGAGAAGTAAAAACTGATACTTTAGAAATAGGATCTATTCCTGCATCACCAAGTCCATCAACATCTCCATCACCATCAGTAACACCAACTGCAACACCTTCTACGAGTCCATCAACAACGCCTTCAACATCTCCAACGACAAGTGTTACGCCATCACCATCAGCGTCTACAACACCATCACCAAGTAATGGAAATGTTAAACCAACCAGTATTTCTTTGAGTGAGAAAAACTTAACTTTGACAATTGGTCAAAAAAAATCATCTAAACTTGGCTTGACTATAAAACCAGCTAATGCCCAAACTAAATTGACTTGGTCAACAAGTAATAAAAATGTTGCTACAGTAAACGGAAAGGGTGTAGTTACTGGAAAGAAAACAGGAACTGCTACAATAAAAGTAAAAACTGATAATGGATTAGTGGCAGAGTGTAAGGTTACAGTAAAAGTTAAAAAGATAAGTGGAACTATAAGTAAAAGTAATTCTTCATTCTTTACAACTATTAATACTGTAAATGGTTGCTCATCAATTCAATCATTGGCAATTACAGATAAATATTATGTTTGTACAAAGATTCGTAATGATAATAGTAAAGCCACGATATCAGTGTTTGATAAAAAAACTAAGAAAAGAGTAAATACATTGGTAGGAAGTTTTGGACATGCAAATGGTGCTACATATAATCCAGATACCAAAAGTGTTTATATAACTCATATGGGTGCAAGAAATGTGTCTAGAATTTCTGCAAGTAATTTAACTGCAAGTAATTTGAAACGAAGTATTATGAAATTTCCTATAACTGCTACAGGACTCGGTTATGATAAAGATAGTCAAAAATGGGTTTTGAAATGTGGAAAAAATGTATCAATATATAATAAAGATTTAACAAAAAAATTAAAGTCATTTCAAGTTGCATGGCATACGGGACAAGATTGCGAAGTGTATAAAGGATTGTTATTATCAATTGATTATATTGGTCATGCAAATGCTTATATTTATGTGTATAATATTGAAACAGGTGAATGTTATGGTAGATATAAGGTAAAACTATACCAGTTGAACTTGAAAGTTTAGCTTATGATGAAAATAGTGATAGTTTTGTTTTGGTATTTAATGGTTATAATGGTGATAAAATATATAGAACAAAAGCAATTAATTTAAAGAATTATTATTAAAAATCAAGATAATTTAAGAAAATTGAAGAAAAGACTTGAAAAATCTTCTAATATGTTATAAAATTTATACTTAACAACGTAAAATAACTGCACGAAAAATTAAATAATATATTAGGAGGTTTTTTATGTCAGAGATATTGAATGATATTTCAAGAACTTTTAATGAGTATTTGTTATTACCAAATTTAACAGATGAAAGATGTATACCATCAAATGTGAGTTTAAAAACACCACTTACAAAATTTAAAAAAGGTGAAGAACCAGAATTAAGTGCGAACATCCCGTTCGTGTCAGCAATCATGCAAGCTGTTTCAGGAGAAAAAATGGCTATTGCACTTGCGCGCGAAGGTGGATGTTCTTTTATTTATGGCTCACAATCAATTGAATCAGAAGCACAAATGGTTAGAGATGTTAAAAAATGTAAAGCAGGATTCATTGATAGTGATTCTAATGTAAAGGTTGGAACACCTTTAAGAGATGTGATTGATTTGGTTAATAGAACAGGTCATTCAACAGTAATGGTTACAGAAGATGGAACAAGTAAAGGTAAATTTATAGGTCTTGTTACAGATAAGGATTATAGAATAACAAGAGCTGATTTAGATGAACCAATTGATAAATTCATGGTTCCAAAAGAGAAAATAGTTTTTGCAAGAAAAGGTATTTCATTAGAAGAAGCAAATGATGTAATTTGGGAGAACAAAGTTAGTTGTTTACCAATATTAGATGAAGATGATAATTTGGAATTTTTAGTATTTAGAAAAGATTATGAAGATAGAAAAAATAATCCAAATTCATTATTAGATGAGAACAAAAGATATATAGTTGGTGCAGGTGTAAATACAAGAGATTATGAAGAGAGAATTCCAGCTTTAGTTGATGCTGGTGTTGATATTTTATGTATTGATTCATCAGATGGATATTCAGTATGGCAAAAAAATACAATAGAATTTGTTAGAGAAAAATACGGAAACAATGTAAAAATTGGCGCTGGAAATGTTGTTGATAAAGAAGGATTTTTATATTTGGCCGAAGCTGGTGCTGACTTTATAAAAGTTGGTGTTGGTGGAGGATCTATCTGTATTACAAGAGAGCAAAAAGGTATAGGTAGAGGACAAGCTAGTGCTTTAATAGATGTGGTTAAAGCAAGAGATGAATATTTTGAAAAAACAGGTGTATATATTCCAGTATGTTCAGATGGTGGAATTGTTCATGATTATCATATTACTTTAGCTTTAGCTTTTGGAGCTGACTTTGTAATGATGGGTAGATATTTTGCTAGATTTGATGAGAGTCCTACAAGAGTTTTGAAAGTTGGAAATAACTTTGTTAAAGAGTATTGGGGTGAAGGTTCAAATAGAGCTAGAAACTGGCAAAGATATGACTTAGGAGATAAAACAAAAAATAAATTAAGCTTTGAGGAAGGTGTTGATTCATACATTCCTTATGCTGGACCACTAAAAGATAATTTGAATATAACTGTTAATAAGATTAAATCTACAATGTGTAACTGTGGTTCAATTTCAATACCAGAATTTCATCAAAAAGCTCGTTTAACACTAGTATCTAATATTAGTATTAAAGAGGGTTCTGCACATGATGTTATTTTAAAGGAAATTGAGACTAAAGCGTAAAAATATATTGGAAGGATTGTTGTAATGGAAAATAAAGAATTGATTATAGTATTAGATTTTTATGGGCAATATAATCAGTTAATAGCTAGACGTGTTAGAGAGTGTAATGTTTTTTGTGAGATTTTGCCTTTTAATACACCAGTTAAAAAGATTATTGAAAAAAATCCAAAAGGAATTATATTTACTGGGGGGCCAGCTAGTGTTTATTTAGAGGATGCTCCTAAGTGTGATAAAAGAATTTTTGAATTAGGTATTCCTATTTTGGGAATTTGTTATGGTATGCAACTTATGACTCATATGCTTGGTGGAGAAGTTAGAAGAGCATATAAGAGAGAGTTCGGTGAGATTAATGTTAACATAGATAATAAGTCTTTATTATTTGAAGGATTTGAAGATGTTAATACTTGCTTAATGAGCCATATGGATTATGTTGAAAGAATACCTGATGATTTTGAAAAGATAGGTGATACACCTGATTGTAAATTTGCTGCTATGCAAAATGTTGAGAAGAAATTTTATGGTATTCAATTTCACCCAGAAGTAAATCATACTAAAAATGGTGTTAAGATTATTCACAATTTCTTATATAATGTTTGTGGTTGCGAAGGTAGTTGGAAAATGAATTCATTTGTTGAAGAGCAAATCAAATTAATTAGAGAAAAAATTGGAGATAGAAAAGCTGTATGTGCTTTGTCTGGTGGAGTTGATTCATCTGTAGCTGCAGCACTTGTAAATAGAGCAATTGGTAAGAATTTAACATGTATTTTTGTTGATCATGGTTTGCTTAGAAAAAATGAAGCTGAAGAAGTTGAAAAAATTTTTACAAAGCAATTTGATGTTAATTTTATTAAAGTTGATGCAAGAGAAAGATTTTTATCTAAACTTGCAGGAGTTGATGATCCAGAGAAGAAGAGAAAAATAATTGGTGAAGAATTTATTAGAGTATTCGAGGATGAAGGTAAAAAATTAGGTCAAGTTGATTATTTAGTACAAGGTACAATTTATCCTGATGTAATAGAAAGTGGAGTAGGCGTTGGAGCTAAAATAAAGAGTCATCATAATGTTGGTGGATTGCCTGATTGTGTTGATTTTAAAGAGATTATAGAACCATTAAGAGATTTATTTAAAGATGAAGTTAGAAAAGTTGGAGTTGAATTAGGACTTCCAGAGTTCTTAGTTTACAGACAACCATTCCCAGGCCCAGGACTTGCAATTAGAGTTATTGGAGATATTACAGAGGACAAGTTAAGTATTTTAAGAGAAGCGGATTACATATTTAGAGAAGAAATTGCAAATGCTAAATTAGATAGAGATATTAATCAATATTTTGCAGTTTTAACAAACTTGAAAAGTGTTGGTGTTATGGGTGATGAGAGAACTTATGATTACACTGTTGCATTGAGAGCTGTTACGACATCTGATTTTATGACAGCAACATGGAGTAAAATTCCATATGAAGTTTTGGAAAAAGTTTCTGCAAGAATTGTAAATGAAGTTAAACATGTAAATAGAGTAGTTTATGATATTACAGGAAAACCACCTGCAACTATTGAATGGGAATAAAATTATATTTTATGTATTGCTAATTTTTAATGATTAGTATATAATAACAAACGAACTTGAAATATAGTTCGTTTTTATATTGGGGTATCGCCAAGCGGTAAGGCATCGGACTCTGACTCCGACATGCGTAAGTTCGAATCTTACTACCCCAGCCAGTTGTATCAAGGCTTTCAAGAAATTGAGAGCCTTGATTTTTTGCAAAAAATAGGACAACTTGTCCAAAACTTGTCCAAATTGCTAGGAGAATATAGAAACATATAGAAAAAAGATAAGCCTTAGCTTATCTTAAAATTTAAAAGAGGAGTATATATTTCATCAATTTTATCTGCTATTTCTTTTTTCCCTTCTGTATAATTGTGTGTATAATGCATAGTAGTTTCAATATCTGAATGTCCAGCACTATCTCTTACATCTGTTAAATAAGCACCATTGGCTAGCAATGAACTTATATTTAGATGTCTTAGTTTGTGAAGTGTAACGTATGGAAAATGAAATTCTTCACCTTTTTGTTTAGCTATTTTAGTTTGTTCGATTATAAATTTATCAAATACTTGTTTGAATTTTACTGATATATAATCTACACGAATAGGTTTTCCATCATCCATAACGCAGAGAAATTTAGATTCAATATATTTTTCTCCTAATATTTCTTTATTTTTTTGTTGCCTTTTTTTATCAGCTTCTAATATTTTTAACATTATTTTAGGAATGTATAAATTTCTAGTAGAAGTTTTATTTTTATTTCTTTTTTTATATATTGTTTGTTTTCCGCATCTTACACGAGAAGCATTTATAGTAAGTTTCATATTGTCTTCATCTATTTTATTTTTTAGTATACCTGCTATTTCACTTCTTCTTAATGACATGAAAGTTGCTAAGCAGACAGGGACCATCATGCAAGTATTCATAAATAGATTTAAAACTTGAATTGCTTGTTGCGGAGTTATAAAGTCCTCATCTTTGTATAATTCTTCATCTTCAAATTCTTCAATATTGTCAATAATAGTATCTTTCATTTTTTCTTCTTCAGTTTTAGGAATAACAGTATTTAAGCATATATTACGTTGTATTTTTTTGCTATTCATGAAATATGTAAAAATTCCTGATATTTGTGCCTTATGGTGTTCTATTGTAGAATAAGATAAATTTTTCTTTTGTTTCTTGTTACCACATTTAGTAATTTCAAATTCATTGCATAAATCAAATCGTAAATATTTATAATAATCATTGATAATGTCAATTCCTTTTATACTGCTAATAACTTTAAAAGGAATATGACCTAAGCACGGCTTTAAATATTTTTCGTTAATTAATTTATAGCCTGAGGCTGTATTGGGTTCGCAATTATTTGCCACATAGTTTTCCATCCATTGATCTATTGCATCTGAAAAACTTATATTAGGTATGCTAATGAATGTATTGCTATCTATTTCTGCCTGTACTTTTGATTTATATTTTTCAGCATCTGTTTTTTTAGAGAATGTTTCAAGTGGTTCTCTTTTTCTATTTCCATTGATAATTCCATAGTCAACAAAAACAGTGTAACTATTTCCTTTCTTTAATTTATTTGTTCTAATACTTACTTTCATAAAAAATACCTCCATTTTCAATAAAATTTATTAATAGCTATTGAAAACGAAGGAAATCTTATATATAATAACCTCAATCACTTTCAATAGTGGGGAAGGGAATAAATGTATCGGTTCGTGGTTGTTCAGATTACATCTATTCCTTTTTATATTTAAACTAGTATGCCATACTTTTCAGCATAAAAGTTAATACAATCAATCATATATTTGCAGTCTACTTCAAAGTAGTCAGCTAAATCGTACAAGTTATATCCTTGTGCGATTTTTTCTTTTAGTATGTGAAACGGAACAAGAATAGAGTAGGCCCACTTCATCGCTCTAAGTTCACATTTCTTCTTTTGTACGTTATCAGAATGTAAATAATATAAGCTGTTAGTATAATAATGACCAAGCTCTTCAGCTAAAATTTCTTTTTCTTCAATACTATTATCTATTTGTTTGTTATCTAACGCAATATAATAGTTATTATCGATTTCAAATATCTTAGCCTTAGAATTAGTCCAATTATAATTTAAAATGTCTATATTTTCATTTTCAGCAATTTTATACATATCTAAATTATTCATTTTTCCTCCGTATAAATATTGAAAAAACTAAATTAAAAAGCAGTATAGTTTAAAATTTAATACAAATAATAATCATATACGATTAATTGATTTTAGATATTCTAGTTTTAAAGTTTCATCAGAATCAAAAGAGCCATCTAAAATAGCACTTAAAATGCGACTTAAAAAATCCTTGTTTATACAATCGTCTGCCACATGTATAGAAATGTTTTCAGATTCTCTAATAAAGACTTTTGAAGCAAATAAATATCCGTTATACAATAAAAAGGCTTCACTAATAACTATTGCTGCTCGTTTATTTCCATCTGAAAAGCAATGAAACTTACAAAAACCAAAAAACAAATGTGTTAACTTATCTATGATTCTCGGATAATAATCATCATTTTTTATATGTTCTAAAATGCTTTCAATTTGTCCAAGATTTAGTATAGCAGAACTTCCGCCGCCACTTATTTCTACTGTTTTTGAGTGCAATTGTAGTACTTCTTGTAAAGATAGATAATAAATCATTTATTTATCACCTTCTTCTTTTAAACGCTTTAAAACATCTTGGTTTTCTTTAATTCTTTCAAGAAGTTCCATACTTTTCTCACCTAAGAAGCGTTCGTAATCGTCTACTGGAAGAGTTGAAATATACTCAGCCAATTCTGGATGAAGAGCATCTCTGAATTGATAATCTCTACTTGCCATTTTCTTTCGAGCTTTTTCTATTAGTGGAGTAAAGAATGGATTATTTTCTAATTCATTAATAAGCTTGTCTAATTCAATAAATGTTAATTTTGTATTATTATTTGAAACATAAATATTCTCAATTTGTTTTGCAAATCCTAATTCAAAACCAGCTATTAGATCTAATACTTCAGAATACATGGTGTCACGTGTTTTATCTTTTGCTTCTAACTTCAAAATTTGGCGATATTTTTGAGCTTTTTCTTTAAAAATAATTGTATAAATCTTATCTGTATAAATAGGGTATTTTGATTTTCCGCCAATAACATATTTATTTAATGCATTTGTAAACTCTTTTCGACAATTTTCAGAAGTATACCACGACATTAAAAAGTCTTCGTCTCTCTGATTGATATATTTTGTAGAGCCTCCTGCTTTTTTGTTAATGGTGTCAATTGATATGTCTAATACAATTTGACGGACAATTTTTGCTCGTTCATTATCGGAAAAAAGCATAGATAAATCTAAAAAAGATCTAAAATCAAATATTCCTAAAATAGATGTTTTTTTAGGAATGGTACCGACACCGATGTCGGTACCATGATTATTATATTGTTCAATAAAACTTTTTAATCTTTGACCTCTTAGAATTTCATAACCATTTTCGGCTAATTCTTTGTTATATCTTTCAATATATCTTTCAATTGTTCTAACATCAACCTCAAAAAATTGTGCTAATTCTTCTTTTAAAAATCTAATTTTGCCATCAAAGTAAAAGCTATTAAAAGCAAAAGCTTTTTCGATTTCAGCAATGGCATATTCATTATTAAGTATATTTTGCCTATCAATTTTATTTTCTATTAATTCATTTTTTACCATCTATTTTCCCTCGTTTTTCTTCTTATTTCTAATAAACTCAACGAAACGATTTATTTCTTCAATGTCATTATCATCAAGTCCTTCTGTGTTTATACCATTGTGATTTGCATAACGAAAATCGGTAGTAGAGGCTTCTTTTTCCATTGGAACATCATATCCTGCTAGCCAAACAGGATTAACATTGTAGTAATTGGCGAGAGTTTCTAGCATTGGAAGTTTTATTTTTTCTGTTTCACCATTTTCCCATCTCAAAATGGTACTCTTATGAACGCCTACTTTGTTTCCAGCTTCTTCTAATGTTATTTTATTTTTTTCACGAGCTAATTTTAGTCGTTTTCCAACTTCTTCAAAAATAATTTTTTCCATAACAAAATCTCCTAACTGTTTAAATTATAACATAAATCACAACTTTTGCAACAAAAATTGTGAAAAATACAAAAAAAGTTGCAAAATGCTATTGACAATGAAATGATTTAATGTATAATAATAGCAGAGTTGCATAACGCAACAAAAGAAAGGAGAAAAAAATGGTCAACACACCTAAACTAAAAGGTAGAATAACTGAAAAACAAAAAACGATTCAATCTATTGCACCTAAAATACCTTGTACAGCACCTACAAAGCACCAGCTACATGATATTTTATGGGCAGAAGTAGCAAAATGGAGAACACCAGCAATACAAAGTGAAATAGAGTGGACTCAAGAAAAGTTATATATGAAATCAAATCCAGAAAATTGGTTTGCAGTACCACGAACAGCAACACAACCAGATGCGTTGCAAGGATTTCACGCAGACCATTTATTATATATTATAGATGAAGCATCACGGAGTTAAAGACGTAGTATTTGAACCTGTCTTAGGTTCTTTATCAACACAAGATGCAAAATTAATTATGTGTGGAAACCCAACTCAATTAAGTGGTTTCTTTTTTGATAGTCACAATAAGAACAGAAGTATATATAGTACATTTAAAGTATCAGGAGAAAATTCAAAAAGAGTTTCAAAAGAATACATTCAAATGATTATAGATATGTATGGATTAAATAGTGATGTATATAGAGTTCGTGTTGCGGGAGAATTTCCAAAGGCAATGCCAGACAGTTTTATACAATTAGACTGGGTAGAAAATTGTAGTAATAAAAAGGTTACAAGAAACTACCCACAAAGCAGAATAGATATAGGAGTTGATGTTGCAAGATATGGTGATGATGAAACAATAATCAACATATTATTCGATAAACAATATCAACAACCATTTACTGTATTGCATCATAATGACACAATGCAAGTTACTGGCACAATAGTGCAATTAGTTGAAAGATTAAGAGTTCAACATATAGGAATACCAATCCATATAAAAATAGACTGTGATGGTTTAGGAGTTGGAGTATATGACAGATTAAAAGAAATCAAGTCGCAGAAAGGCTGGACAACAGTAAAATTATATGAATGTCATTTTGGTGGAGCAGGAGGAAAGAACAAACAAGAGGAACCAATTGAATTTAGTAATTCTACAGGTTTAATGTGGGGATTATTAAGAGAGAAACTAAGAAGGCACGAAATAGAGCTTATATATGACGATAAACAAATTACACAATTAAGTAATAGAAAATATAGAATAAATAGTGACGGAAAAATAGAACTAGAAAGAAAAGAAGAAATGAAAAAAAGAGGACTAACTTCTCCCGATAGACGGAGATGCGTTAGTTCTTTCTTTATATGAGCCAAAACAAGGTGGATTATCAATATTAAAATAGGGGTGAAAATATGTTAAACATAAATAAGATAAAAAAGATTATTCAAAAGGATGCAGAACGTAGAAGAATGATTGAATTGGAAAAGAAATATTATGAAAATGATAATATTATAAAAGCAAAAGGAATATTACCATCTGAAACGGATCCAATGAGGAGCGCAGATAATAGAGTTTCACATAATTTTCATCAACTGATAACAGATGAGAAAACAGCATATATGTTTACAAATCCAGTCTTGTTTGACGTAGGAGATAAAGAAACAAATAACAAAATAAAAGAAGCCTTAGGAGATGATTTTAAAAGTGAAAGCGCATATCTATGTACAAATGCAACAAATAATAAAGTGGCTTGGTTGCATTATTGGATAGAAGATGGACAGTTTTTATATTCAGTTGTTGAAACAGAACAATGTTTACCGATTTTTGATGGAAAATTAAAAAAGAAGTTAATTGGCTTTTATAGGTATTATCCTATTACAGAAGAAACAGAAACAGGAGCAATTAAAGAATTTGTAATGTTTGAATATTGGGATAATAAACATTGCGAACAATATAAATTTAGAGGAAATCTATCAGGAACAGGGCTTACATATTTGTCAGCAGAATACCAAGAATTTGAACATGACTTAGAAGAAGTACCATTTATCGATTTTAAGAATAATCGTAACATGATAAGCGATTTAAAGAAGTATAAAGATTTAATAGATATATATGACAAGATAATGAGTGGATATGCTAATGATCTAGAGGATATTCAACAACTTATATATATTCTTGAAAATTATGGTGGAGAGAGCTTAAAAGACTTTCTTGGAGAGTTAAAAAGATATAAGACAATAAAAACAGAGACAGGTGCTGATGGGAAAACAAGTGGTGGACTAAAAACATTATCTATTGAAATACCTGTTGAAGCAAGAAATAGCATATTAGAAATATTAAAGAAGCAAATATATGAAAGTGGACAAGCATTACAACAAGATACTGAAAGTTATGGAAATGCAAGCGGTGTAGCTTTAAAATTCTTTTATCGAAAGTTGGAGTTAAAAGCAGGATTAACGCAGATAGAATTTGAAAAAGGTTTTGCTAAATTAGTAAGAGCAATAATGAAGTTCTTAAAAATCGCAGATTGGAAAAACAAACCGATAACTCAAACATGGACTAGAAATATGATAAGCAATGATTTAGAAAATGCGCAGATAGCTGCAGAAAGCAAAGACACAGTATCAGATGAAACAATAGTTAAAAATCATCCTTGGGTAGAAAATCCAGAAGAAGAAATGAAAAAAATAAAGCAACAAAAGGAAGAGGCTCAAAAAAGACAGCAAGAAATTTTCGGAAACACAGGAGGCTTTCAAAATAATCATAATGATGAAGGTAATCAAGAATAGGAGGGATTAGATGGCTAGAAAACCTCTAGATTACTGGGAAAAAAGGCAAACAGAATTAATGAAAAGGCTTGAAAAGGGCACGGAGAATACTATAAAAGGTTTAATAGATTCATACAAACAAGCAACTAAAAATATAAATAGAGAAATTAGCAAAACTTATAGAAATTATAGTAGTTCAGGTGTGCTAGATAAGAAAGTTTTAAATCAATTGTTGAATAAAAAAGAAACAGATACATATAGAAGAAATTTACTTACGACAATAAATAATAATATAAAGAATAAAGATATTAAGCAGAAGATGTTATTAAAATATAACTCATCTGCTTATTCTTTTCGTATATCAAGATATGAACAATTGCAAGAAAGCATTGATTTAGAACTAAAGAAATTGGCGGACATAGAACGACAAATAACAGAAATCAGATATGTAGACACAATAAAAGAAGGATATTATCATAATATATATAATGTTCAAAAAAGTACTGGATTAGGCTTTAACTTTTCACAGATAGATAATAAAACAATAAACTTACTATTAAATGAAAAATGGACTGATAATGCGAATTTTTCTCAGAGAATATGGAAGAATAGTGAAAAACTAGGCAATTATTTAAGGACACAATTGACTGCAGATACAATGTCAGGAAAAAGTATTCAGAAAATTGCTTCAGAATTATCTGATTATATGCAAGTTGGGCTATATAATGCTACTACGTTAGTAAGAACAGAAGTAAATCATTTCGCAAATGAATCAGAAATGTTATCTTATGAAGAATTAGGAATAGAAAAATATAGATTTATTGCAACTTTAGATAATGTAACATGTAAACATTGTGCAAAGTTAGATAATCGAATTTTTGATTTGAAAGATAGACAGCCACGGCAAGAATTACCCACCAATACATCCGAACGACCGTTGTACAACAGTTGCAGTTTTTGATGATGACATAACAGAAGGACTACAAAGAAGAGCAAAAAATGAAAATGGAAATACTATACTTGTACCACAAGATATGAGTTATCAGGAATGGCACGAAAAATATGTTGAAGGTTCTGATTATGTTATAAAATCAGCAAATAATTACAGAGCAGCAAATGAAAAGCTAGCAATTAAGCAAGCAATAAAATTAATTCCTAACGAATATCAAGATTTGCTGAAAGATATAAAATTTGATATAATAACGCAAGGAACTAGTGGAGTAATAGGAAATACTATATATATACTAAAAGGAGCTGACAAATATGAAGTAATACATGAAATAGGTCATATTATAGTAGACAAACTAAGAATAAATAATGATAGCAAATTTATAAGTATAATAAACAATACATTGCGTAATTTAACTGAAGAAAACATAATATTTGATCCAGAAACTTTTGCAAAAGGTATATTTAGAATAGAAAGCAGTAAATTTGTAACTGAGTATCAGGGAAGAATATATCAAAGTGAAGGATTTACATTTAGTAACGGTAAGTTAAATTATAAAGCATTTAAGGATTACTTCCCTGAAGGCTTAAGGATGTATTATCAGGACAAAAAGCTGTTAAAGAGAAAAAACTTAGACTTATATAAATATATAAAGGAGCTTATGAGTAATGGAAAAAATATATGATAAGAACTTTAAAAAAGAATTTTTAAACATGAAAAAAGGCGAGGATTGGAACGAATTACGAAAAAAATATGATTTATCAAAGTATTTATGGGATGATGAAATGAATAAACATTTTGAAAAATTACTAGGAAAGTATAGTAATGTTGAAGATTACAGAAAAAATTAGTTATTAATATTAGAAAAATATAAAATAGGTGCTTGTGTTTCAGAACAAGTTAAATGGAGGATGTAAACCTTACAGCCTATACCAAGTAAAGTCGTAGAAATACGGCTTATTTTTATGCTTGAAAAAGCAATCATTATTTAAGTTGCAGAAATAGCAACAGAAAAGGAGAAAAATATGGAGTTCTTAAAAGAAATTTTAGGAGAAGACTTGTTTAATCAAGTTAAAAACAAAGTAAGTTCTTATAACGAGAAAGCCGATAAGGACAAAAGAGTAAGTATTGCAAATGTTAATGGAGATGAATATGTAACGAAAGCTAAATATTCGCAACTAGAAACAGATTTAAACAATACTAAAACATCTTTAAGTACAGCTCAAACAACAATTGAAGACTTAAAGAAATCTAATGGAGATAATGCAGAGCTACAACAAAAAGTTAGTGATTATGAAACAAAAATTGCTAATTTAGAAACAGCTAGTAAAGAAGAGAAGGCTAAAATGCTAAAAGAAATTGCAATAAAAGATGCATTATATGCTGAAAAAGCAAAGCATCCAGAGTTACTTATTTCAAAGTTCGATTTATCTAAAATCATATTAGACGAGAAAGGCGAAAAAGTAGTTTCTGGAATAGAAGAACAAATAAAATCTAATAAGGAAACTTATAAAGATTTATTTGGAGAAACAGAACAACAAGGTGGAGCATATCACTACACTCCAAATGGCGGAGAAAATAAAGGCAATAGTGGTGCAACAGATTTCGTTGGAATAATTAAAGAAAATCAAGCAAGAAAAATTTAAGACGTTTTATACGTCTTTTTATTTTGCCCAAAAAAAGAATAGGAGGAATAAAAATGGGATATTTAAAAGATGAATTACAAGGTTTTGTACCTGTGGAGCAAGCAACAGAGATAATGAAAGATGTAGCTAGAGGTTCTAGCATTTTAAGATTATCTAAAGTGTCTCAAATGGAAAGCGATACCAAAAAAGTACCAGTAATGACAGAAGGAGCAGGAGCATACTGGGTAGGAGAAGGAGAAAGAATAAAAACTTCTAAAGCTGGTTGGATTTATCCAGAATTAAAAGCGAAAAAATTAGCAGTTATCATACCAGTAACAAAAGAAAAATTAAATGATACAACAATAAATGTATTTAGTGAATTACAAGAAAGTATAGCAGAAGCTTTTTATAAAGCTATAGATGCTGCAGCTATATTTGGAACAAATTCACCATTTGAAAGAAATATTATGAAATGTGTTGAAAAAGCAGGAAATAAAATTGAAATTGGAACAAATGGAGAAGGAAAACTAGATTTAGACGTTGCAGATGCAATGGCAACAGTAGAAGATGCTGGTTATGATGTAAATGGTTTTGCAGCAAAAATAGGTATTAAAAACTCTTTAAGAAAATTAAGAGATGGAAATGGAAATCAATTATTTGTTGATGGAGTAAATGGAAAAGAATTATATTCACAACCAATAGAATTTTCAAGAAATGGAGCTTGGGATAAAACTAAAGCTGAATTAGTTGGTGCAGATTGGGATAAATCTTTAGTTGGTATTAGAGAAAGTTTAGAATACGAAATATTAAAAGAAGCTACTTTAGAAGGTACTGTAGATAAAGATGGAAAACCAATTTCATTAGCAGAACAAGACTTAATTGGTATTAAAGCTACAATGAGATTAGCATATTTACCAATTAAGGATGAAGCTTTCTGTGCTGTAGTTCCAAAAGGTTCTTTAGGAGAATTAACTGTAACATCTGCAGAAGGAACAGCAACAGGAAAAACAGCAATTACTGTTGAACCTGCTAAAGCAGAAGGAAACAGCTACAAATATAAAGTAGCAGCTAATCCAACTATGCCAAAATATGGCGACGTTTGTACATCAGGATATACAAATTGGAATGGAACAGATGAAATTTCAGCAACTGCAGGACAAAAAATAGTAGTTGTTGAAGTAGATTCTGGCAACAAAGCTAAAAAGGCAGGAACAACAACATTAACTGTTAAAGCTGATTAGAAAGAGGGAGCTAGAAATGGCTTCTTTTGAGGTATAAAAAATGACAGACAATGTGAAAGAAGTTAAACAGATATTAAATATTATAGATGATAAGCTAGATGATTACTTAAAGTTCTGCGAAAAAAATATATCAGATAAGATATTAGATAGATGTCACATAGAAACTATACCAGAGCGATTAAATTCACTTATACAAGAGTTTTTAATTGAGCAATATAACCTTAATAAAGAAGGCGTTGGAGAAGGTAAAAAACAAGTTTCTAGTGCTTCTGATAATGGACAATCTGTAAGCTTTCAGATTATAGGTGGAGTAAGTTCTATGTCACAAAATGTAGATGATTTCCTTGATAGAAATATGGCTATTTTAGTTAAATATAGAAAGGTAGTGTGGTAATTATGCAGATACCTGAAATATTTAAACAAACAATAGCTGATACATTCTATGACAAAGATATAGAAATATGGACATCTGGAACAATAAAAGATGATGAAGGTTCCGTAATTGGAGAAGGAAGGCTAGAAAAAATAGATAGTTTTAAAGGTAATTTTCAGTTTTCTACAAGAGAGTATATTCAACAAGAGTATGGTAAAGAAATAGAAGCCAACGCAATAGTTACTTGCGACAAAACAAAAGCTGAAATAGGTAATATTCTTGTATATGACAATAAGGACTATACCATAAAAAGTTTAGTGCCTTCTGATAGTCATACAACTCTTTTGGTTGAGGGATAATATGTCTAGTATAGAAGGAATGGATGAATTACTTGCTAATTTATCTGTATTAGGTGGAAACGTAAAAGAAAGTTGCCGAAAAGGACTAGAAAGAGGAGCAAAGAAGATACAAAGAAATGCGAAGTATCTAGCACCTGTTGATTCTGGTCAGCTTAGAAACTCCATAAAAACTAAATCTCAAACTACACAAGAAGGTGCAGAGGCACAAGTTTTTACGAACGTTGAGCATGCACCTTATGTTGAGTTTGGAACAGGTCAGAGAGGAGCTGAAAGCAGTATAGATAGACCAGAACGGAATATCTTACAAAGCTGATTGGAAAGGACAACCTGCACAACCGTTTTTAACTCCTGCTTATCTTCATGCAAAGAATACAGGAGAAGTAGAACAAGAAGTAATTAAATCAATAAGCCAAGAAATTAGAAAGTTAGGTGGTAAATAATGATTAATCAAAAACCAATAGTATATAAAAAGCTAAGTGAATTAGAGACAGAAAAGAAAGCAAATCAAGTATGTGAAGAAGGTTCACAAGATTGGTCAAAATTACCATGTGTAACTTATCTTGAATTACAAAATGAACCAGCAGAAGATGCTGATGATGAAGAATATTCAAGCTCATTAGCAATTAAAGCTGATGTTTGGGGAAACTCATCTAGTGAAGTATCTAAGTTAGCAATACAAGTAGTTACGAAAATGAAAGAAATAGGCTATAAAAGAACACTATTTTTAGATGTTGTAGATTTAAATAGTAAACAAAAACACAAAACAATGCGTTTTGAAAAAGAAGAAATTTTATAAAAGGAGGGCTTAATTATGCCAAGAAAATATTTAAAAGGTTTTAGCAGACTTAGTATATTTCCAATATTGGAAAATACAGAGACATCTTACAAAGTGGGTACAAAAGTGCCAGTAATTTCTGCACAAAAATTAAGTAAAGAAGAGCAATCAACAGAAGATGAAATCCTTGCTGATGACGAAATCTGGGATATTGATACAGATGTAACAGGTGAAACTGTAACGATAACATTAGCAGAGTTATCTAATGAATTAAGAGCAAAGCTAAAAGGTGGAACATATGATGAACAAACTAAAACATATAGTTTTAAAAAGGGAGACGTTGCTCCAGAATTAGCTTGTTCATATAGAGGATTGCTAGCAGATGGAACTTATAGAATGTGGAAACAATATAGATTTAAAGTATCAAAGATAAAAATGGATTTAGAAACAAAAGGTAACGGAAATAAAGGTGGAGTAGAAATTACAGGAAACTTCTTAAGTAGAAGTTGTGATGGATTATTCTATGATATCAAAGATACTGAAGAAGGAAACGAAGGACTAAATTGGCTAGACACAATAGCAGAAGTAAAACCATCAGCAGATAACGGAGAGTAGTAATACTCTCCTTTTGAATTTATATTAGGAGGATTATAATGGCAAGAAGCAATGAAAGTAAGAGTTTACCTAAAGTAAAGAAAATACATGGTGTAGAGATTGAAAAAAAGCCTTGTGGCAAGTATTTTGAAGCTCTACAAACTTTGAAGGATTTGCCAGAGGACTTTGTTAAAGAGTTGTCTGACAATGGACAAGAATTTAAATTATCAGAGATGTTTACAACAAAAAATATTATGCCACTAATAACAAGATTACTTATTGTCATACCAAATTTTACGTTTGACTTTTTTACAAAGCTAATGGATGTAGACAGAGATATACTAGAAAATCAACTTACACCTAAGGAATTATTAGATGTTATACAAGAATTTTGGAAGTTAAATGAGTTAGAAAGTTTTTTCGCCCAAATGAAGCCAGTAATGAGCAAAATAGTAGCAGTAATTGGCTTCAGAGAACAATTGCCATCTGTCTCAAAATAGGGATAAGTAAAAAAGAATTTCTAGAGGAATACTATCCTGATGAAATACCTTTAATTATGCAGGAATATACTGAATTAAATAGATTAAGTAATAGTAATGAACAAGAAGTCGGAGCAGAGGATTTTGGATAATTCGACAAAATACGACATTTATTTTTATTTAATATATGTTATACTCTCAATAGGGGGAGATAGTACATGAAATTTGGATTAAGAGATTTTAGTGTAAAGAAAAGGATTTCTAGCAGAATAAAAGGAAGAGGTACTAGAAATATAAAAAGACTGTTCATACCACGGGTATGGAAAAAAAGGAACAGGATGGTTAAAGAATCCGAGAAGGGCAAGCTATAATTATATATACAATAAAACCACGGTAGACATTAATGAATTATTTAATGAAAAATCTGAAAAAAATATGAATCAAACACAAAAGCAACCATCAAATATATTACTTATTCTAATATTAGTTACAATATTAGCTTTTCCACTTTATTGTTATAATAAAGGGAAGAAAATAGAAAGTATAAAAAACGAAAGTATTGAGAACATATCAGGAAGCATAAAACCTGCAGAAGAATATATAAATAACTTTACAAATGCGGTTAATCCAAAAGGATATACTGATGCGGAAACTTCAAGAACATTTAAAATAATGATGCAAAAATGTAGCAACGAAGATATATATGACATATTATTTTCAGATGAATTAAAAGCTACAACTAGTTATGATCAATTTCAATCATATAATATAAACCCGTTTGGTATAGTGAGTGAAAAGTCTACGTTACTTGCGGACAAGAGTGTAATTATTACTTTTTCAGATATGGCAAGCAATAAAGGATATGGTGTAATAGTAAAAGATAAAAAGATAACAAAATTTTATGAAATATAACTAAGCTAATTTAAAAAATAAAATTCTATTTAAAACATCTACTAATGTGGATGTTTTATTTTTTCGAAAAGAGGTGAGAGAAATAGCAAGTGAAACACAAATAGGACAACTAGTTATTGATTTGAAAATCAAAACAGAAGCTCTTGAAAAAGGAATGGAAAATGCTAAAAAGAAATTGCAAGAATTAGAACAACAAAACGAGCAAGTAAAAAATAGTAATCAAGAATTAAATGCTAGTTTTGTTGCTATATCAGCTGGAATTATAGCATCAATGTATAAAGTTACTGGCGTTATAAAAGAAAGTATAGAAGAATACAATGCTTACAAACAAGCTATGAGTTCATTATCAGATGTTGCGGAATATACAAACAATAATTTTGACGATATGAGTCAGATGATGGAAAAATACTCTAAATATATGACTAAAAGTGATATTGCTGCAACAATAAAAAATTTTAGCTTAATGAATATGACTATGGAACAGACTGATCAAATGCTTCAATCGTTAATTAACTCAGCGATAAAAAATCGAAATGCTAATTATACTGTATCAGAAGCTGTAAAAGTTGCTTCAGATGGTTATAAGCAAGGATTATCAACATTATCAGATAGCGCTGGTGTTACTGAAAATTTATCTGTAATGTTAGATAATTATGCAAAATCAATTGGAAAGACAGCTAGTCAACTTACGGAAGAAGAACAAAATCAAGCTTATGTAAACAGAACAATGGAAGCAGCTGCACCATTTGCAAATGCAATGAGCGAATATCTAGATACGTTGGCTGGAAAACAAGGAGCATATTCACAAGCTTTAAGAGAAACACAAATAGCATACGCAGAAGCAATGGAACCAATCTTGGTTGAGTTTACGGAGTTTAAAACTAAAATGCTATCAGGATTAGCAGAATGGATAAAGGAACATCAAACTGCAGCTGCGTCGATAACTACTTTTGTTGTAACCTTAGGAACACTGAGCGCTGGAATTTTAATAGTAAAAAAAGCATACGACTTATATACAAAATCAGTTATTGCTGCAAAAGTTGCTCAAAATGATTTTAATACTGTTAGTGCAGCTAGTTCTTTTTCAACTGTTGCTCCTGCAGCAACGTTGGCAATATCAGCAATAGCTGGACTAACGGCAGCTATTGAAGAACAGAAAACTAAAATTGAAGAAGCTACTCAAGCACAAAAGTTACACTATGAAGTATTGCAAGCAACAGCAGACTTAAATAATAATGATGTAGTAAATTCTATAAAACAAACAAGAGATGCACTTCAAGAATATATAGACTTAAAAAATGATTTCGATAAAAACGAGGCTTTTATACAAAGTACGGATAGATTAATTGAATCAGGAAAATTGTCTACAGAACAAGTAGAAGCATTTAAAAAAGCATCTGAAGAGGCAAAAAATGAAAATGTGGCTTTATCAGGTACAGTTACTCAAGCATGCGATACTGTTAAAGAACAAATTGGACTAAATAAGAAGGATAGCTTAACTACAACAGAAGCAACTAAATATTTAGAAGTATACAATAAACGTTTAAAAGAAAAAGAATCAATTACTAATATACAAAACGCAATGGACACTGATGCAGTGAAAAAAAAGCAAAAAGAAGCGGCTCAATTAAAAGCTAATGCTAATCAGATGCAGGAATACCTAAATGTAGTAAAAAGCGGAAACAAGAATACATCAAGCTATCAAAATGCTGTAAAGCAGTTATCAAAAGCATATGGCGAAGCATCTACTGCTGCAGGAATTAATGTAGAAAAAGCTCAAGAATGTATAAATTATGATCAGGCAAGAGCGGATCAAGCATGGAATACGTCACAACAAGCAATTCAAAGCAATATTGCAATAGTTCAAAGTTTTATTGAGTTGGCAAATGCTGCAGCAAACGATGAAGCAAAACAAACAGAGCTTGCCAATACAATAGGAATAGAATATAGCAAAATTATTCCTACGTTAACAACTGTATTAAGTATTTTAAATATGATAGGTAATCGTCAACCAACAGAAGTACCAAATATAACGCCAACAACTGTAACAACACCTAAAGCAACAAGTTCAGGTGGCTCTAAATCATATTCAAATAAGGCACTAGATAATTATAAAAAGCAAATAGAACATAAAAAAGCATTAGACCAGTTAAGTATAAATGAAGAAATTTCCATGTATGAATATGCTTTGAAAAAATATGCTAAAACTGCTGATGAAAAGAATGAAATCCGTGAGAAAATATACGAACTAAATAAAGAATTAGCACAAAAAGAAAAAGATTTACTTGATCAGCAGACAGAGGATTACGAAAATTATATACAAGACCAAAAGAACGCAAGAGGTGCAGCATACGATATAACAGAGCAAACAGCAGACTATAATAAAATCATTCAAATGCACAGAAATTACTTAAATCAAATAATGAAAGATGAAAGACTTTCCCTTGACGAAAGAAAAGAAATATACAGAGAAGAATTAAGTACAATTCGTGATTATGAACAACAAAAAAGAGATTTAAGAGTAGAACAAATTGACAATACAGTAACTCAATTAACTAATGCCATTACAAAGCAATTAGAAGAAATGCAAGAGAAAGACAAAGCTTTTATAGATAAGCAACTTGAAGATATAGAGAAGCTAAAAGAAAGTCGTATTAATGCTATTAATGAGGAATATGATGCAAAAATAGAAGCAATAGAAAAAGAGTTAGAAGCATTAGACAAGGCAGAACAAGAAAAAACAAGAGATGAAGAAGATGCAGAATATGAAAGAAAGAAAAAAAGACTTCAACAATTAATAGATTATGAGCATGATGCGACAACAAAAGCAAATTATCAAAAAGAATTAGATAAGTTAGTAGCAGAATATAAAAAGACGTTAGATAAAAGAGCGTTGGAAGATAAAAAAGAAGCTCTAAACGCACAAAAAGATTTATTACAAAAAGAACAAGATGATAAGACACAAGCAATTGAAGATGAAACTGATAAACAAAAAGAATTATATGAAAAGCAACTAGATGATTTAGAGGAATATTATAATAAGCAAATAGATAAGGCTCAAGAAACTGCTGAAAAGATGTTATTAAATGTGGAGCAAAACCAAGATAAAATTTTAGAATTACTAAAAAATTATGGCGATGCTTACGAAATTACAGGGCAAACTTTAGGTGAAAAATTAGCGCAAGGAATGAATGAGGGTATTGCAAGCAAAATCGAAGGAATGATACAAAGAGTACAAGATACAATCAATGCAGGAATAGAAAATAAACTGAAGAAATGGAGTTCTGGAATGTACAGATATGAGGCAGGAAGTGATAAACCTAAGACACAAACTATTAATGTATATCAAACTAATAATATTGAGCAAAATCCAGAAATGCCAAGCGAAACATATAGAAAGTTAAACAATGTAAGTGAAAATTTAGCAGCACAATTAAGAGCTGAAGGATTGTAGAGGTGATAAAATGCAAAAGTTAGAAGTAATTAATTTAGCTTTGAATGAAAGTGTAGTTTTTGATAGCGTTGGAAATCCTGAACAAGATATACTTTTAAGTCATATTGAAGGATTAGGGCATCCACGGAGCAACAAGCCAAAAGTCTCAACGGAGTAAATCAAGATGGTTGTGATTGCGAAGATGGATTATTAAATCCAAGAACAATTAAGTTAAATGCTACAATACGAACTAAAAATAGAATTAAGTTGTATGAATTGCGAAGAAAAATAATGCGATTAATAAATCCTAAAACCTATAATGCGAATACGGGCAAAAGAGGAGAGTTATTAATCTATTATACAAATGATTATAAAAAATACAGAATATATGGAAGAGTAGAAGATAGTGCAGAGTTTAATGATAGAAAGAATAATCATGATACTGCTACTATCTCTTTTTATTGCCAAGATCCTTATTGGCTTGATGAAGAAGGACAAGACGTCGATATAAAATCTGTTAGAAATGGGTTAAAATTTCCACTATCATTAGCAACAACATTTTCAAATGTAACTTTTTACAAAGAAATTGATAATGTGGGAGATGTTGAGGCACCAGTTCAAATCGAATACGTTGGACCTGCTACTAATCCAAAAATCACAAATGAAACAACAGGAGAGTATATACAAGTAAATATGGAGATTGGCGAAAAGGAAAAGCTAGTAATAGATACTAGAGAAGGCAAAGAAACAGTTAATCTGATTACTCCTTATGGTGTTCAAGATGTGTACAATAAAATAGATTTAAAAAGTACATTTTTTAGCTTAATCGTAGGAAAGAACTTAATTAAGTATAGTTCAAATATAGAAGGTGCAAAAGACAGAGTAACAATTAAGGACTATACAAATAAGTATGTGGGTGTATAGATGAATTGTATAGAAATAATAAATACGAATTTTGAATTGCTTGGTATTATTACTAATTTTGAAAGCCTTATTTGTGTGTGGAACTATTTTGAATGTGGAACTTTTGAATTAACTATTAATAAAAATAAAGCCAATACTAATAAGTTAAAAAAAGACAATATGTTAATAGTTAATAAAAGAGATGACAAAATCTTGTTAATAGATAAAATAGTAACGAGTACTAATAAAAATAGTAAAACTATGAAAGTTACAGGATATTGCATAAAAGGCATTACAAAAAGAAGAATAGTTGCCACAAATGGATATGATAGAGTATCAGAAGATTATGCAGAGAATATACAAAAACACTATTTGAAAAATCATTTAGTAGAAAGTTATTATGATAATATTAGAACTCCAGAAAGAGATGTTCCGTGGTTAAAAATAGCATCTTCAAAAAACAGAGGAGTAAAAACTGTATGGCAAGCAAGACTAACCAATTTACATGATGAGATGAAGCATATAAGTGAAGATACAGGACTAGGCTGGTATGGGTATCTAGATAGAAATGAAAAATGTATATATTTAGACACAATTCGAGGCACAGATAGAACTGTAAATCAGATAGAAGATGCTAATACACATGAGGCATTGAAAGATTTTACTCATGAACAATTACAAGCATACACGCATGAACAACTACAAGGAACAATAAAACATCCTTATATTATATTTAGTGAAAAAAAGAAAAATTTACTTGAAGGAAAAACAACAGATGATAATTCAAATTATAAAAATGTTGGATATGTTGCAGGAAAAGGCGAAAATGAAGATAGATTAATAACTGTATTAGGAACTGCAACAGGCTTTGACAGAAGAGAAGTCTTAATAGATTTAAATAATATAGAGGATCCAGACGAATTAAAAACAGAAGGGCAAAAGAAATTAGATACATATAAAACTATACAAAGTATAGAGGGAAAAGTATATCAAATCTCAAATATGGAGTGGGAAAAAGACTTCTTTTTAGGAGATTTAGTAACACTTGAGAGTGATGGAATATATGAAGATAAACGTATAATTCAAGCAAAAGAAGTATACGAAAGAAATAATAAAACTGTTGAACTAGGTTTTGGAGACAAAGTACCAAGCTTAGGTGAAGAAATAAAAAGAATAATCACAAGACCTATTAATTAGGTCTTGTTTTTATGGAAAGGAAGAAATATGGCAGGAGAGATAACACTAAAAAGTTTTCCGTTTGATAGCCAGAAAATCTTGAATACTTCAAGTAATCAGATGGAAGATGACAGAGCATATGAAGCTGAGATTTTTAGAAAGTATTTTGCAAAATTTTTAAGCAATGGTGTTTACTACGGACATTACAAAAATTATGGTGAAAATGGAATGAAGGTTACTGCTAATGGTGGACTTGGCATAAAGGTAAACGCAGGAGCAGGAATAATAGAAGGTGCTGATTTTGAAAATGAAGAGGCAAAAACATTTACTTTAGAAAGACCTGTTTCGGGAAATCGTATCGATAGAGTAGTTGTAAAATTAGATAGATCGTTAGCAGTAAGAGAAACACAATTATATATAAAGGCAGGAAATGGAACGACACCAGCTAGCTTACAACGTGACGACAATATCTATGAAATATGTTTGGCAGAAGTAACTGTAAAAAGTACATCTAATATTGAAGTTTCAGATATTGTCGATAAAAGGTTAGACAAAACACTTTGTGGAATAGTTAATTCATTAATTACCGTTGATGGTGAAGAATTATATCAGAATTTTCAAAGCTATATAGATACTGTTACAGAAAATCTTGTAAGAAAAGATCAAGACGACGTAACTATTTCAGGAACGTTCAAAGATAAAAACGGTGGAACATCAAAGAACAATTTTACAGATGAATATAAAAATAAATTAGATAATATCAGTGAAGGCGCAAATAAAACAATTGTAGAAAATGTGCTAACAAGTACATCAACGACAAATGCATTAAGCGCAGCACAAGGAAAAAGTCTTAAAAGTTTAATAGATGGAAAGCAGAAAACAATATCATACGGCAAAGGAACACCTAGCGGAGGAAATGATGGGGATATCTACATACAATATTTTGATTAGAAAGGAATAATGAAAAATGGCAAGATCAGGTTCAGTACAAACTAACCATATTGCTGCAACTTCTAGGGTTTGGTATTGGGAACTAATATGGAGTGCTTCTTATAATGGCAATTTAGCAACTGTCAGTTGGGAAATATATGCTAGGTGTGAGAACGGAACAACTAGCTCAACATACGTTGAAAATTATGGTTTTAGTGGAAATGTTCATGAAACAAATTTGAGTTATAGTAATCGCTTTTATAAAGATTCTAAAATTGCATCTGGAAGTTTTTCGTTGAGTGGCGGTTCAAGTTTTGAGGTAAATATTACAGCTCATCCATATAGCGGAAATTACACTTCTAGCGGGAGTTGGACATTTACCTTAGATACAGCCGTAACGACTCCGACAGTAACATGTTCTGTCGGTAAAGGATTAGATAGCGTTATTGCTTCAATGTCAGTTACAAATAATGGAGGAGCAGGAATAATTGATACATACATAGATTTATTTACTGATTCAGGATGTAATAATAAAATTGGAAGCATCAATGGAACAAGTGGTACATTTACTGGATTATCACCAAACACAACTTATTATGCTAAAGCAAATGCATCAAATGGATATTATAGAGGATATTCACAAGTAGTAGCAGTTACTACTTATGATATAGCAAGAATTAGTTCTGTTTCAGATATGATACACGGTGATGTTTTACCAGTGCAATATTTAAATCAAAGCGGTTCAACAATAGATATTGGCATATACAAGATAGATGGAGCAACTGCTTTAGCAGAATATAGGAGATGTTCAGGAACATCATACAATTTTAATTTTAGTGACTCAGAACTAGATAAAATTTATAGGCAATATGGAAACAACAGCTCTTTTAAAATACGTGTGTATATAAGGACTGCAGGGAAGTATCTATCATACGCAGAAATAACAATAACTTTAAAAGGCAATCAAAAAACAATATACGTGAATATAAATAATGTGTATAAAAGAGGAAAAATCTATAAAAAAACAGGTGACAAATGGAATAAAGGTGTCATTTGGAAAAATATAAAAGGCACGTGGGTAAGAGGTGTCTAGAAAGGAGAAGAAATGTCTGGATATACAGAACACTATAATCTAAAGAAACCTGCACAGTCAGAAAATTATAACGTAGAAGATGCAAATACCAATAACACAATTATAGATACTATTTTATTTGGGAAAATTGACAAGGTGGCTGGCAAGAATTTATCTAGTAATGATTTTACTAATGAATATAAACTAAAACTAGATGCTATGGGAAAAATATATAATTATTTGGGAACTGTACAAAATTTAGATGCATTAGGAAAAATCGAGAACAGTAAAAAAGGCGATTTGTATCATGTACAATCGGAAAGTGCTGATTATGCATGGAATGGAACTGAATGGCAAAAAGTTGATTCAAATAAAGGCGATACAGGTGTCGGGATTACTGAAATTATTTGTCAGGAAAATGCAGAAGACTCAGGAGTAAATGTTATTACAATAAGATTAAGTGATGGAAGAAAGATTAGTTTTAATATTAGAAATGGTTCACATGGTGAAAAAGGAGAGACAGGAGAAAAGGGCACAGCAGGTATAAGAGGCAGTAGATGGTTACAAGGAACTAAAATAACTGGTACGAGTACAACAGCCTTATCATTTCCTAATAGTGGAATAACAGATGCTTTGGTTAATGATATTTATTTAAATATGTTAACAGGAACACTCTATAAATGTACAAATTCAGGAAATGCAGCGGTTGCCAAATGGGTTTATACAGGTTCTTTAATATCAGAAGAGGCGTTGAAAAATATAAAGATTGAAGTATCCAAAATGGAAAATCCAATTGGGCATATTAGAATAGAAACAACAAATATTAATCCTTCGACTTATCTAGGTTTTGGAACATGGGTATTGTGGGGAGCAGGAAGAGTGCCAGTTGGCGTGAATACATCGGATACGGCTTTTAATACTGTCGAAAAAACTGGCGGTGAGAAAACACATGTATTGACAAGAGCAGAACTACCAGCCGAGAGGCTGAAAGTCCTTGATGGAAAATATTTGCCTGGTCGTGAGGTACAAGCTGGGGGTGGTGCAGAGGCTGGTTCTGATTGGCCAGGCTTGCAAATTAATGCTAACAGCGATTTGGCAAACGCAAAAATGGTAACAGAAAACATGGGGTCAGGACAAGCACATAACAATTTGCAACCTTACATCACATGCTACATGTGGAAAAGAACTGCTTAAAAGAAAGGAATTTCTATTATGAACGATGTAGAAGTTAAAATAGCTCATTTGGAAGAGCGAGAAAAAAGTAATACAAAGAGATTAGACGAACACGATGATAAAATTCAAAAATTAGAAGATACATATGCACTAATTAAAAATGTAAATTATCGCATTGGAAACGTAGAGTCTAATATTGAAAAAATTAACGATAAGTTAGATGAAAAAAGCGATGAAAAAGGTAAAAAGTGGGACAAGTTTATAGACTATGTCTTTTATTTTGTCTTATGCGCATTGCTAACGTATATTTCAACAAGGTTGGGGCTTAAATAGAAAATACATATTATCTAACAAATTATATTAATAATAAATAAAAATAGCTAGAAATCGATTTTAAGCGGTCGCTTTCTAGCTTTTTTATATAAAATTTTAGAAAGGAGAAAAAACTGATGAGTAAAAACAAGAAAAAAATTATTTTAATTTCAATTTCGTGTATTTTAGCAATTTTAGGTTGCTTGTGTGGAATTTTTATTCAAAACGATGAATTGAATAATTCAATTGACACTATTCAAAATGTAGTTAATAACGAAATTGAAAACATTGACACTTATGAAATGACAGAAACAGATGTACAAGAATTGCCAAGTACAGAAATAGTTGAGCAAAATGAAACAGACGAACAAAATCTAGAGCAAGAGGTTGAAGATGAGAGTTTTGAGCTTCAAGGTGATATTGCATACGAAGGAGATAAGGCTCGTTCTTGGAATGTAACTCTTGGAGATTACAAAGGCTTAACTTATTACTCTCAATTAGATGGTAGATGGAAAAATAAAATGTATTCATCTGTGGGAAGTTATAATCAGACAATAGGCTCAAGTGGTTGTGGACCAACGAGTGCTAGTATGATTGTAACTGCTTGCAAAGGTGCAATAACTCCTGATGTAATGTCTGATTTGTTTGTGAAATATGGTTACAGAAGTGCTAATAATGGAACTTATTGGAGTGCATTTAGAGCAATAGCTGATGAATTTGATATAGGTTATAAAGAAACATCAAATGTCGATACAGCAATTAGTTTGCTAAGAAATAATAATTATGTTGTGGCTAGTGTAGGAAATGGATTGTTTACAACAGGCGGTCATTTTATTGTTTTAACTGGAATTGACGGAGACACAATAAAAGTATATGATCCATACTTGTATGCTGGAAAATTTGAAACATCAACAAGACGAGGAAAAGCAACAGTTGATGGAAATACAGTTTATGTATCTGTACAAAACTTCAAATTTTATGCTAATGCAAAAGGTTTCTTTTGTTATGCACATGACGGAAATGTACAAGAAAACAACACAAAGCCGATATATACGTCTACATATACAAGATATGTAAAAGCAAACGGTGGTTTGAATATTAGAAGTACACCAAACGGCAAAAAAATCGGAGCATTGGCAAACGGTAGACAAGTAACTGTATTTGAAACGAGTGGCAATTGGTCAAGAATAGGTGCTGGAAAGTGGGTTAGTTCAACTTATTTGGTTACTTCAATTTCAAATAATACAAACTATGTACCAACTCAGACAAAAAGATATTCAACAGGTCGATATAGAGTAACAGCTAGTATTTTAAATGTAAGAACTGGGTCATCAACTAAATATTATGCTAAAAGATATTATCAGCTTTCAGCCAATGCAAGACTTCAAAATCGTAGATTAGGTGGAGAATGCAACGGCTATCGTAGAGGTGTAGTTTTCACAGTTTCAAAAGTTATTGGAAATTGGGGATATTCGCCAAGTGGTTGGATATGTTTAGATTATTGTTATAAGTATTAAAAAGAGGCAGATTTTATTCTGTCTCTTTTATTTTATAATTCCTATAATCATATTCAAGTTCTATTGTAAATTCGTCTAATTCTTTTATTTCTTTATTAGCAATTTTGTGTACAATATTTGAAATAACATATTCACAAAACATATAATACGGATCATTAAGTTGATATCCTGGACGTGGATAAAATACAACAGGTATAACATCTGCATTAGATTCAAGATAAATTTTGTCAAATGAAAAAGAACAATTTTTTTCATTAAATGTGTAAGAATATTCAATATTGTTTTTGATAAGTGGATTAGCTACTTTTTTTAAAATACATTCCATAATTTAATTCCTCCTTTTTTCTTATTTATATCATATAAAAAATAAAAATGTTGTCGAAAATTAGTAAATGAATAAATATTTTTCTTGCTTTTTACAAATTACCTTTATATAATGTAAAAAAATATAAAAAAAGGATGTTGGAAAATGTTATCAGATTTATGGGATGAAATTAAGCAAAATATAAAAGATTCATTTAAATATTTGTGGTCAAAATTTAAATATGTTTTATTAGCATTATTAGTAGTTATATTATTTTCAATTATTTTTATATTAGAAATAAAGAATCCTGATCAAGTAGAATCACAAGAAATATATATTGGAAAAATTACAATAACCAATTTAAGTAGTTGGATTTCTATAATAGCAATTCCTGTTACTGCTATTTGGGCTATGTATCAATTTAAAAAGAGTGTTAAGACTAGACAACAAGAAAAAGCAACGGAAATTGCTAAAGAGTTTTCTAAAACAATTGTACACGATTTAGGAATTATAAATAATGTTTATATAAGTTCAGATTTATATGGTATTCTTACCAAAGAGGAAGATGTTGAGAAAATTGAATATTTTAATACAAATGAGGTAAGAGCAATTTTTAAAGATGATGATTATCCAACAAAGTATAAAGAGAAGAGAGATAAAGTATATATAAAACAGCTTAATTATTTATATCGATTAGAATTATATTGTATGATTGAGGATTGTTCTTCTGATGAAAAAGAAGAAATGATAAATAAAATTAAAAACAACAAAATGAATGAAGAAGATTTGAAAAAACTTGATTTATATTTTGAAAAGAAAAATGATATGCCATACAGATTTTTGGAATTAGAAAGTAATACATTAAATAAACTTGAGTATTTATGTATGGAGATATCTAGTAAAGCGGCAAGCTCAGATTACATATATCAGTCATTACATCAGATGTTTCTTAGAAGTATAAGAATATTATATTTAGAAATTTCAACTATAAATACAAAACATGTCGATAAATTTTACACTAATATAATACATGTATATAACTTGTGGTCAAAAAAATATCAAAAGCAAAGGGCGTTAGAAAAAAGAAGAATAAAAAAATCAAATGAAGATTTAAATCCGAAAATTGAAACTGTATAAATAAAAAGAAATTCCCAAATTACTTTGGGAATTTTTTATGAGAATAAAAATTAATTATTTGATTTGTTAGTGGAACCATTGCTTTTTATATCATCCATAACAGGAATCTTTTCCATCCAATCTTGATACATAAGCATTACCTCCTTTTACTCCTAATTTATTATATGTATATTCAGAAAAAGTGTGAATATTAAGAAAATAATATTCTTTAATAATTAATATCATTTCTGTGTAAAAAAATCAATACAAATAATAAAAAAACTGTGACAATATAAAAAAACACGAGACACGAAGAGAAGAAATATACTTTTTTTGCATAACTACTACAAAATTACAAACACTATTTCTATGATAGAGTTATTTATTAGAAAAATCCGAATAGAAAAGAATATGACACAAGAAGAGCTAAGCCGAAAGAGCGGTATTTCCGAGAGCTATATAAGTGAGCTAGAGAACAACTTAAAAATGCCAACAATACTCACTTTATGCCGATTAGCAGAAGCTCTTGAAGTAGATATTTCAGAATTATACAAGTATATTTCAAAGCAGGTTCGCTAAGACGAACTTCGTCATAGCGAGAAAAAGCAACTTTTTAATATTTCGTATCGTTAATATTTATATAATGAAGTATTAAAAGGAGAAAAGTTATGGAAGAAAAAGATATAGCAAAGGTATTTAGTGAGAAATATAATAAGAAAGTACAAGTGATTGAAAATATGATCAAGATATGTTATAAATTTGATTATGAAAGTTCTGAAATAGGAGATATAGTAGAGGATTTTTTAAAAAATTAACTTGTCCAAAACGTGTCCAAAGTATTAGAAAAGTACAGAAGAAAACAGAAGATTTCAGAAATAAAAAAACGGCTAAAATACTAGAAATGAGTGCATTACAGAAATATATAGAAGGACTTAGAAAATGACTTATTTAGACTCTGACTCCGACATGCGTAAGTTCGAATCTTACTACCCCAGCCAGTTATATCAAGGCTTTCAAGAAATTGAGAGTCTTTTTTAAATATAAATTAATTTAAAGGTGAGTAATATGATAAGATTTAGCCAAGAAGAGGGAATGATTAAACCAGATGGAATTATAAAATTAGATGGAACACATGATATAAAGTACAAATTACCACATATAGCGATAGGTGTTTTTTCTGAGTTTTTATTGGCTGATATTGTCCAAAAGTTTTCATGTGAGAAGGTTGGTGCAATTGGATGTGCTAATTGTAAAAGACCTGTGTATATTATGAAATATAAAGATGTAGAGTTTACATTATTTATGGCTGGTATTAGTGGGCCATGGATAAGTTCTGATATTGAGCAATTAAGTGTTCATGGAGTTGATACATTTATTATTTTTGGAAATTGTGGTGTATTGGATAAAAGTATTGAAGATTGTTCTATAATAATTCCTAATAAAGCTTTTAGAGATGAGGGAACAAGTTATCATTATATGACTGAGTCCGATTGGGTTGAGCTAAATCCAAAATATACAGATGTTTTTAAACAGATACTTAAAGAAAATAATTATGAATTTTTTGAAGGTGCAACATGGACTACAGATGGCTTTTTTAGAGAAACAAGGGAGAAGGTTAAATATTTTAAAGAGCAAGGTGCTGTCTGTGTTGAGATGGAAGGCGCATGTATTGCTGCTGTTTGTAAATATAGAAATTTAGATTATTTTACATTTTATTACGCAGTGGATAATATGGATGCTATTGAATGGGATGAAAGAAGTCTTAATCAATTAACTAATTTCGAAAAGAAAAAGTTGGTGCCTTATTTGGCGTTTGAATTGGCAAGAAAAATAAGTGATATAAGAGGATGTTAAGCTTGGAAGAGTTTGTTGAAATAAATGGAGAAAAAATATATTTTTTTGTTCAAAGAAAAAGAATAAAGAATTTGAATTTAAAAGTAAATGTTGATAAAACAGTCACATTGTCAATTCCAATGAGATTGTCAATGGATGTTGCTAAAGATTTTGTTAGAAAAAAGAGCGGTTGGATAAAGAAACAGCAAAATTTTTATGAGAGAGTTTTAAAAGAAAAAGAGAATTTGAAATTTGAAAATGATGAAACTGTGTATTTGCATGGAAAAAAGTATAAGTTGGAAATTATAAAGAATACGGTAAATGGTGTTAATGTAAAGGATAACACTATTGAGATTTATGTGAAAGAAAAGTATGCAGATAATGCTGAATACATAAGTAGAGTATATGATAAATGGCTTAGAGAGTATGCATTAGAAGTTTTTGAAAAAGTTGTTATTGAGTATCAAAAGATCTTAAAGGATTATGGGGTTAAGATGCCTAAAATAGAGGTTAGAAAAACAAAAGCTATATGGGGAAGTTGTATGCCTATGAAAAACAAGGTTACGTTTAATTTGAATTTGATTAAAACGCCTATGGAATGTATTGAATATGTTGTTTTGCATGAGTTATCTCATTTTAAATTTCAAAATCATAGTAAGAATTTTTATAATTTTATTGCTATGTTTATGCCTGATTGGAAAGAGAGAAAGAGAATACTGGATAAAGAGTATATTGGAATAGGAAGAAAGTAATGTTAAGGATGAGTATTTTTTACTCATTCTTTTTATATTTTAAAAGAACATTATATTTTATTTTCGCATTCCTTGCTAAAAGATTTTACCGCCCACTAAACTTTGTTTAGCAGGCTAGGTAAAAACTTTCAAACTGCGCGTCATTGGAAAATAAAATATAATGTTCTTTAATAAAAAAGAATAACATACAGAGATTTGCTTTTATAGATTCAATGTGGGCAGCTTGTGTTTTACCAATTGCATAAATTTATAAAAATCATATAATAATTATTTTATATATGTTATAATAATTAAGAATATAACAACAAAACTTTAGTTTTGGAAAGAAGATTAAAAATATGGGAGATTTGAGAGATTATAAAAAAGATTTAGAAGAAGATTTGCCTTTTTGCAGACAAAAAGGTTTTAAAGTTATATTGGTGGAAGCTAATCCAGAAAAAAAATTTAATTATTCATATTATGTTTATATTCCAAATAATCCACAAAATACAATAATGATGGATTGTTTAAATGATTATGAAGATGAAATGCCAGAAGGATATGTTGAAAATTTAGAAGGGTTAGAAGAAATTTATAGTTTATTTGAAGATAATGAAATCATTAGAAGTGGTAAATCTGTTAAAGAAGGAATGGAAGAAAATAAAAGTAAAACATTAGATAGGTTATATCGTAGAATGGAAAAAGGTGTAGATGCATTAAGAATTATGATACGTATAAATCCCAATATACCAGCTATAGTTCCTCTTATTCCTGGATATGGAAATGAACAATTTGATAGTGTAGTATCTCAATTAGATAAAGATGTTATTAGCAAAACTGCACCACAAATAAAAGCAATGATAGAAGATGCAAAAAGAATTATTGAAGAAAGAGCTAACGTAAAAATGAGTGAGAAAGTTATACCACTTGGGCATTCAAAATCTTCAACGTTTGCTAATAATTTTTCTAGTTATTATCCTGAAATGTGTGAAGCAAGTATATTGGGTGGAGGAAGTTTTGGAACACTTCCAGTTGATAAAATTACATTACAAATCGTTGATGATACTGAAATAACTGAAAATGAGCAATTTTCGCTTATAAATGGAGTTCCTACAAAAAGAATTACTCAAACAGATTTTTATAGAATTATGCAAGAATATAATGATACGAAAAGAGATTACCAAGATGAAATAACGCCTAATGAAGATGGTACATATAATTTACCTATGAATTTTCCAGTAGGGATTTCTGATATTGAACATTATAGAGATTTATCAGATTTTCCAGATGGAAAAGAAGGATTCAGAAAAGCTTTAACTAACATGAATAAAATGATTTTTATAGGAGAACAAGAAGAAACAATACCTGGTAATTTCGCATATAAAGATGGTATTACTAAAGAAGGAATTGAAGTAAAAGCGGGAGATAATATTGCTATTTTAGGAAAAAGATTAGGACGCCCTGTAACAGAAATAGAAATTGCAAGTATGCATAATAGAATTTTAGAATATATTGCTGCATCAAATTCATTATTCGGTCGTAGCTCAAATGAAAGATTAAATAGCTATATGCAATTAAATGAATTATTAGGTAGTCCAATGCAATCTAAAATATATGAAGGTGTAGGACATATGGATTATAAATATTCTAAAAATGTAAAAGAACTTGATAGTATTTTTTCAAATTCTATATATTCATCACAACCTTTAATAATTGATATAGGGGCATATTATGCTGGAGCAATAAAAGGAAATATTCCAATTTTAGACAATACCGGTAGAGCTAGTCGTATTAGTCCGGTACCTCAGATTATAAGAAGATATATTGCGAGTCGGAAAAAATTTAAGTTTACTTTCTGGAGTATCAGAGAGTCAAATTAAAACTGCGTTGGATAGCTATACAAGTAGTTTTAGTGATAGAAATATTGATAGAGTGTATGATGAGCTTTCTGCTGATGATATTGATACAGTTTTTAAATCAATTGAAAAAAACAAAGAAATGCTTGACGGCAAAAGGGGATTAGAAGATTGCTTAGATGATGAAAGTTTAAAAATTTCTACAGAGCAAGAAGCAACAAGGATTGTTAGAGAAAGTGTACTTGGCAAAGACAAAATGAAAGAGGAAATGGAACGATAGAAATGGAGAATTTTTATGATAAACAGAAGATATAGTATTGCAATGTCTGAGACATTACATTATTTAAAAGGAATAAATCAAGATGATATTGATAAAATTCCGAATAAGTTTATGTTGTTTCTTAAAGAAAATGCAGATGATAATTATTCTTGTAATTTTGATTATAATAAACCTTTGAAAGAATTGAATCTTACAAATGAAGCAAAAGGCATAATTGCTATGATTTGTTTAAATTACTGGTGTGAAACTGAAGAACAAAAAACTAAATTTCGTAATTATTTAAATATAAATGAACAAAATTATCAAGAGAAATTACAAAAAATATATAATGTTGATAATATTTTTAAAAATAGAAATAATACTGTAAATAATAATAATAATATTAACTCAAATGTTGATGAAAACACAGATAAAGAACACAATCCAAATTTACCAGCAAGAGTACAAAAAGAACAAAATATATTTCTAAGAGTATTAGGTCTTATAAAGAAGTTAATAAATTATTAAGTTAGATAAGAGAGGTGGATAAAAATATGTTTATTTCTTATTTCTCTAAATCCAAATCTAATTTTTTTGCTTTTTTTATTTTATTAAAAATGCTTGGGTGATTGCCTCGTTTTTTTCTTTGTTTATGCTAAGTATTGTGATACTGTACAAGGTAAAACTAAAAAATAGAAATAAAAGAGCAAGGTGCTGTCTGTGTTGAGATGGAAGGTGCATGTATTGCTGCTGTTTGTAAATATAAGAATTTAGATTATTTTACGTTTTATTATGCAGAGGATAATATGGATGCTATTGAATGGGATGAAAGAAGTCTTAATCAATTAACTAATTTCGAAAAGAAAAAGTTGGTGCCTTATTTGGCGTTTGAATTGGCAAGAAAAATAAGTGATATAAGAGGATGTTAAGCTTGGAAGAGTTTGTTGAAATAAATGGAGAAAAAATATATTTTTTTGTTCAAAGAAAAAGAATAAAGAATTTGAATTTAAAAGTAAATGTTGATAAAACAGTCACATTGTCAATTCCAATGAGATTGTCAATGGATGTTGCTAAAGATTTTGTTAGAAAAAAGAGCGGTTGGATAAAGAAACAGCAAAATTTTTATGAGAGAGTTTTAAAAGAAAAAGAGAATTTGAAATTTGAAAATGATGAAACTGTGTATTTGCATGGAAAAAAGTATAAGTTGGAAATTATAAAGAATACGGTAAATGGTGTTAATGTAAAGGATAACACTATTGAGATTTATGTGAAAGAAAAGTATGCAGATAATGCTGAATACATAAGTAGAGTATATGATAAATGGCTTAGAGAGTATGCATTAGAAGTTTTTGAAAAAGTTGTTATTGAGTATCAAAAGATCTTAAAGGATTATGGGGTTAAGATGCCTAAAATAGAGGTTAGAAAAACAAAAGCTATATGGGGAAGTTGTATGCCTATGAAAAACAAGGTTACGTTTAATTTGAATTTGATTAAAACGCCTATGGAATGTATTGAATATGTTGTTTTGCATGAGTTATCTCATTTTAAATTTCAAAATCATAGTAAGAATTTTTATAATTTTATTGCTATGTTTATGCCTGATTGGAAAGAGAGAAAGAGAATACTGGATAAAGAGTATATTGGAATAGGAAGAAAGTAATGTTAAGGATGAGTATTTTTTACTCATTCTTTTTATATTTTAAAAGAACATTATATTTTATTTTCGCATTCCTTGCTAAAAGATTTTACCGCCCACTAAACTTTGTTTAGCAGGCTAGGTAAAAACTTTCAAACTGCGCGTCATTGGAAAATAAAATATAATGTTCTTTAATAAAAAAGAATAACATACAGAGATTTGCTTTTGCTCTAAAGGTTGCTTAATTGTGCAAATTTTGTTATAATGTGTTTGATTTTTACGAATTTTGGGAGAAGATTAAATGAATAATTTTATTGGAATTATAATTTCGGCAATATATATTACACTTGTTATAGTATCATCAAAGTTTGTTAATAAATTTGGTGAAGAGGCTAGTAGGAAGTATGTACATATTTTATTGTCTAATGTTTGGATTATCTATTTGTTTTTTATAGATTCAATGTGGGCAGCTTGTGTTTTACCAATTGCATTTGTTTTTATAAATTTGTTTTCATATAAATTTAAATTGATAAAATCTATTGAACGTGAGAAAAATGATGGCTTAGGTACGGTATATTATGCTGTGTCTATGTTGATTGCTTCAATTATTTCATATGGAGTTGGTTGTCCAATCGTTGGTGCATCTGGTATTTTAATTATGGGATATGGAGATGGTTTAGCTGCTATTGTTGGAAAAAAGATAAAGAGCCAAAAGTATAAAATAGGTGATACTGTAAAAAGTGTTGCGGGTTCACTAACTATGTTTATTATTAGTTTGGTGATTTCGTTTATAGTATTAAAAATTATAGGTATCAAGTATTTATTTCTTGATGCTATTTGTATTGCTGTTGTTTCAACGATTTTGGAAGCGGTTTCAATAAAAGGATTGGATAATATAACAGTTCCTGTAATTGTAACAATATTAACGTTATTGGCTGTTTAGGAGGATTATATGATTTTTGATAAGGTAAATATGCCTGAGGATGTAAAAAAATTAAATATTGAAGAAAAAAAAGAACTTTCAGGAGAGATAAGAGAAAAAATTCTTGATGTTGTGTCTAAGAATGGTGGACATCTTGCTTCAAATTTAGGTGTTGTTGAGCTTACAATTGCTCTTCATTCTGTTTTTAATATGCCTAAAGATAAGATAGTATGGGATGTTGGACATCAGACTTATGTTCATAAAATGCTAACTGGAAGAAAAGATAAATTTGATTCTTTAAGAAAAATGGATGGACTTGCTGGATTTCCTAGAACATCGGAATCTGAATATGATAGTTTTGATACAGGTCATAGTAGTACATCAATTTCTGTTGCTTTAGGTATGGCGAGAGCAAGAGATATTTTGCATGAGGATAATAAGGTTATTGCGGTAATTGGTGATGGAGCAATGACTGGTGGTATGGCACTTGAGGCTTTAAATGATGCTGGAATTAGCAAAACTAATTTGATTGTTGTTTTAAATGATAATGAAATGAGTATTTCAAAAAATACTGGTGGACTAGCTCTAATGCTATCAAGATTGAGAACTAAAAAACTTTATATAAATTCTAATGTTTCTGCAAAGAATTTTATTAGAAAGATTCCTGTTGTTGGAGAGTGGATTGTTAAATTAGTTGTTAAATTAAAAAATAGTATTAAACAATTAATTATTCCAAAGATGTTTTTTGAGAATATTGGTTTTAGATATTTAGGACCTGTAGATGGTCATAATATTGAGGATTTAGAGAGTATATTTAATATAAGTAAAGAACTTGAAGGACCTGTTCTAATTCATGTTGTGACTAAAAAAGGAAAAGGTTATAAATATGCCGAGGAGAATCCTAATAAATATCATTCTATATCTGCGTTTAATATTGAAACAGGTGAGAAGAAAAAAGGTTCTGTTAAAGATTATTCTAAAGTGATGGGCGAAAAGCTAGTAGAACTTGCTGAGAAAAATGATAAGATCGTTGCTGTTACAGCTGCAATGGAAGATGGAACAGGTCTTTCAGAGTTTGCTAAAAAATTCCCAGATAGATTTTTTGATGTTGAGATTGCAGAACAACATGCACTGGGTATGGTTGCGGGAATGGCTAAGAATGGCTTGAGACCTGTAATACCAATTTATTCGTCATTTTTACAAAGAGGATATGACCAGCTAATTCATGATATTGCTCTTCAAAAGTTGCCGGTTGTAGTATGTGTTGACAGAGCGGGAATTGTTGGAAATGATGGGGATACTCATCAAGGAATATTGGATTTATCTTTCTTAAATACTGTTCCTAATTTTACTGTAATGGCTCCAAAGAATTTTAGAGAATTGGAGGATATGCTTGAATTTGCAATAAATTTTGATGGACCAGTGGCTATTAGATATCCAAGAGGCTCAGAGAGTTCATATGATTTTGGAGAGAAAATTGAAAAAATTGAATTAGGAAAATCAGAATTGTTGCAACCAGGTGAAGATGTTACAATTTTAGCAATTGGTAAGATGGTTTCTTATGCAATGGAAGTTGCAGAGAAATTGAAGGAAAATGAAATTAATGCAGAAGTTATTAATGCTAGATTTATGAAGCCTTTTGATGAAGAGAATATTTTAAAATCAATTTCAAAAACTAAGAAAATTGTTACTATGGAGGATAATATTTCTGCTACTGGATTTGCAAGTAGAGTTGATGTGGTAATTGCAAACGATGATTGCAAGGTTTTAAATTTAGGATATCCAGAAGATTTTATAAAACACGGTTCAGTTTCTGAAATTGAAAATAAATATGAATTAGATGTTGAGAGCGTTACAAAGAAAATAATTGAATTTGTTGGAAAAGAAAATGAAAGATGAAAATGATTTATTGATTGCAAAGGTTTTAGATAAAAAGAAAATCTGCAATTCTAAAAATAAAATTACATATACAGATTTTTTAAATGAAAAAGAGCAGCGTGTTATTGAGAAAAATGTGAAACTTGAAAATGCTTTTTTCTATGGAGTGAATGAAAATGCTGATAGAAAAATATTAGTTTTTTATCCTGAAAAGTTAACAGAAGAACTTGTTAGAAAATCACTTAAAAGTGTGCTTTCTGGAATTAGGATTATTCTTAAAAATGATCAAATAGGAAATTATGAACATAAAAATTATTTGTCTGCACTTATAAAAATTGGAATTGATAGAGGAAAAATAGGTGATATATTAGTTGATGATTATGGCGCTGATATAATTGCTTTTGACATGAATAAAGAATTTATAATCCAGTCGTTGAGCGAACTTACTCGTTTTAGAAAAGCGAATATTGACATTATTCCTATAGATGATATCAAGCAAAAAATTGATAGATTTGAAGAAAGTACGATTATTGTTTCTAGTATGAGAATTGATAATATTGTTGCTGAACTTGCAGGATGTTCTAGAACAAATGCAGATGAGTATATAAACAGCGAAAAAGTATTTGTTAATTATGAGACGGCTTTAAAGGGTTCAAAGACTATTTTTGAAGGTGATATAGTAACTATTAGAGGCAAAGGAAAGTTTAGAATTGACGGTTTGGTCAGAAATACAAGAAATAATCGTTTTGTTATCAAAGTTAACAAATATGCTTAAAATCAACATATTTACAGATTTTGAAAATAAAATATTGCAAACTTATTATTAAAAATATATAATAATATATATTTTTATGATAGGTGATAAATAAATTATGAATAAAACTAAAAGAAAGATTTTCGAAACTTCTATGAAATTGTTTGCTGAAAAAGGTTATGATGCTACGAGTGTCGAGGAAATTACTGCTACAGTTGGTGTTGCTAAAGGTACTTTGTATTATCATTTTTCGAGCAAAGAAGAAATTTATAATTTTTTATTAGAAGAAGGTACAAAACTTTTGATAAATAATATAGATTTAAAAATTTCAAAATTAAATAATTCAATAGATAAATTGAGAGCAGTTGCGTTGCTTCAATTGAGAATAATAACTAAGTACCAAAATTTGATTACTATTTATTTATCTCAGGTCTGGGGTAGCGATCAACGAAATCAAAAGTGTCAAAAGTATATAACTGATTATATTGGCAAGATTGAAGAGATTGTTAAAGAAGGTATTCAGAGTGGTGAGTTGAAAGATGGTAATAGTGGTATTATTGCTTCTGAAATCTTTTCATTTACGTGTGCTGGATTTATGTATAAAATAAAGTCAGGAAATCCAATAGATATTAAAGAGTTATGTTTGGAATTTGATAAAATGATTTATGGATTGAAAAGAGATGTTAAGTAGCAAGTGGTATTTTTAGGAAGGAATGAAATAAAAATGGGTAAAGGGATACATGATTATGTTAAAATAACAGATTTAAAGGATATGTTAAACAAGTCTGCAAAGACATATGGCGATAAGCCGGCTTTTAGATTTAAAACTAAGGAACCTGGAGTTTTTAATGATATATCTTATAAAGAATTTTCAAATCAGGTTAATGCTTTAGGAACAGCGTTAGTTAATTTAAGTTTAAAAGATAAGAGAATAGCTGTTATTTCAGAAAATAGATATGAATGGGCTGTTTCATATTTAGCTGTTGTTGCTGGTACGGGAATTGTTGTACCAATGGATAAATCTTTACCTGAAAATGAAATTAAAAGTTTAATTGAACGTTCAGAAGTTGATGCTATTATATTTAGTGATAAATATCTTGATGTTATGAAGGATGTCAAGAATTCTGGAACTTCAAATTTAAAATATTATATTTGTATGGATTTAAAGAAAGATGAAAATGATATTTTATCTTTTAAAGAGTTAATAAAAAAAGGAGAAAAATTACTTGCAGGTGGAAATAAAGACTTTGTTGATGCAACTATTGATGCTGAGAAAATGTCTATAATGCTATTTACTTCTGGTACAACTGCAAAATCAAAAGCTGTTGCTTTATCTCATAAAAATTTATGTACAAACATTCAAGATATTGCTTCAATGTTTGATATAGGTACAAATGATAGAATGCTTTCTTTCTTACCTTTACATCATACTTTTGAATCAACTGTTGGATTTTTATATCCAATTTATGCTGGTGCAACAATATGTTATTGCGATGGAATAAGACATATTGCTGATAATATTAGAGAATATCAAATTACTGCAATGATTTCAGTTCCTATTTTGTATGAAAATATGTATAAAAAGGTAATGAGAGGTATTGCTAAAAAAGGTAAATTAAAAAAAGTTGAAAAAGGAATGAAAATAAGCAACTTTTTAATGAAATTGCATATAGATGCTAGAAGAAAAATATTTAAAGAAATTCATGATTTATTAGGTGGAAAGGTTAGATTGTTTATTAATGGTGCTGCTGCTTTGGACCCTGAAGTTGAAAAAGGTTTTAATGCTTTAGGAATTAATATGGCACAGGGATATGGTTTAACAGAAACATCTCCTGTTTTAGCTGCAGGAAATGGACAATCTAAATATTCTAGAATTGGTTCTGTTGGTAAAGCTTTCCCAAGTGTAGAATTAAAAATAGATGAACCAAATGAAAATGGAATTGGTGAAATAATTGCAAAAGCTGACTCTATTATGCTTGAGTATTATGGCGATGAAGAGGCTACAAAGGAAGCGATTATTGATGGTTGGTTTCATACAGGTGATTTAGGATATTTTGATAAAGATGGTTTCTTATTTATTGCTGGTAGAAAAAAGACAGTTATTGTGTTGAAAAATGGGAAGAATATTTATCCAGAAGAAATTGAAGCTTTGCTTGGTAGAATTGATGGTGTAAAAGAATCTTTTGTTTATGGAGTTCCTGCTAATAATGCTGATGAAAAAGAATCAAAGATTAATGCTGAAATAGTTTATGAAAAAGAAAGAATGAAAGAGTTAATTGAGACTGATGATGAAGATAAAATAAAAGAATATATGTGGGAGCATGTTAAAGAAATTAATAAAACTATGCCATCATATAAATATATAAGAGAAATTATTGTTACTGATCAAGAATTAATTAAGACAACAACGCAGAAGGTAAAAAGACATGAGGAAATCAAAAAAGTCCTAGGGAAACAAGAAATGTAACGAAAATGTAATAGAAAAAAGATACAAAAGTAATTGTATCTTTTTTTAGTTAACGTTATAATGAATTTAGTTAAATTTTGAGTTTGTACAAATTTAAAGGAGGTCAGTTTACAATGTCATTATTTGATAAATTATTTAATCATAAACAAGGCATAGTAAACGTGAGGATGGTAATCACGGAAGAAAAGATATTGTCTAATATAGAAAAAGTTCAAAAGATGATAAATCCTAAGAGCAAAAAACAAATTGTTCAACTAGAAGAAGATTCTTACTTCAAAGATTTAGTTGAATCAATTAAGACATACTTGGAAGAATATCCTAAGAAAAAGAATTTTCCAAGAAGTGTGTATAATGCTGCTTATGATTTAGTTGAATTTGCAACAAATCAATTCGAAGAGAATACTAAAAAGATTGAGGAATTAATAATTCAAAGAGAGAAAAATATAAGCTCTGCTTTTGAGTTAAAAACTATTTTATCTAAAGTTTTAAAGAAAGAAGAAGGATATGAGCAAGAGATTGAAAATGCATCAGTTAAGTTTTCTGATGATATTGGTGAGTCTTTAAAAATTCTTTCTCAAGGAACTGATGATGAAGAAAAGAAATCTGCTAGAAAATTAATAGATGCTAGAATTAATAATTTGGAATCTAATTTCCATATAGAAATAGATATGGAAAGAATAGAAGATAAATCTAAGGCTTTAAGCTATATTGGAATTGAAATTGCTGATGCTTTAAAATATATACCAGCACCAATAGAAGAAGTTTCTTCTGTTCCTGCTCAAGAAAAAGTTGAAAAGGTTGAAGTTAAACCACAAGAAGTGAAAGCTCCTAGTGTTAAAGCTACACCTGTTCAAGCTAAAGCACCTGCAGCTGAAGTTAAAGTTTCTAAGAGTGGTTCAAATATTGCTGCTGCAACAGTTGTTAAACCACAAGCAGAAACAAAAGTTAATCCTATTCTTGCGCAAGCTAAACAACAAAAAGATGATGATCAAATCTTAAATGATATGTATATGCAAGAAACTAGATTTGATGTTAAGCCTTCATTATGGCAAAGATTTAAAAATTCTAAGATTATTAGAACAATTAGATATGTAATGAAAATTAGAGTTGTCCTTGAATTTCCTGCTTTACCAGAAGGAAGAGGAGAGAGTAATTTATAAAAATTAGCTTTAAGGACTACTGCTTTTAGTAGTCCTTAAATTTTTTTCAAAAAAATTAAAAAATGTCTTGACATATTTAAAGTATTAAATTATAATAGGTCTTGCAGTTGAGAAATGCGCCTTTAGCTCAGTTGGTCAGAGCAACCGGCTCATAACCGGTGGGTCCAAGGTTCGAATCCTTGAAGGCGCACCATTTTGGGTAGGTGGTCGAGTGGTTAATGGCACCAGACTGTAAATCTGGCGACGAGAGTCTACGATGGTTCGAATCCATCCCTGCCCACCAAAATACATAGCGTAAGCTATGTATTTTTTTTACTTAAACGAGGGATTCGAAAAGGAAGTTGCCGAGCTTTGAGTCGGTCTGGAGCCGACCAAAGCGAAGGTAAAAATAGTCCAGTGGACTATTTTTCTGACGCGGCTCGACGCAACCCATCCCTGCCCACCAAACACATAACTTATGTTATGTGTTTTTTTATGCTTAAAGATAGATAAAAAAGTTACAAGGTTTATTATAATAATTGTTTTTATGTTGATTTTGTGATATAAGTAAAATGCAAAATTTAAAATATAATAAAAAATACTGAAAGGTATGAGAAGAAATGGAAGAATCTTTACTTGAAATTTATTTGAATAAATTAGAATATAGTAATAAACCTGAGTTTCTAAATAAATATTTGAATGTTCCTTGTTTAAAGAGATTGAAGAAGATATGCTATTTTTGTGGAATGGATTATGCGTCAAAGCATATATATAATTTTAAAGAAAAGATTACAAGATATGATCATTCGTTAACAGTTGCTTTGCTAACTTGGAAATGTACAAGAGATAAAAAAGCAACTTTGGCAGGATTATTTCATGATATTGCTACTCCTTGTTTTTCACATGTAATAGATTATATGAATAAGGATTATGCTAATCAAGAAAGTACAGAAGAGAATACGGAAAAAATATTAAAAAATGATACGTATTTGAGAAAGTGTTTGAAGGAAGATGATATTGAAATTGAAGATATTATTGATTTTAAGCAATATAATATCGTGGATAATAATCGACCCAAAGTATGTGCAGATAGATTAGACGGAGTAATACTTACAGGAATTGCTTGGACAAAAAATGTGGATTATGAAGTTATAGATAATATTATAAATGATATAGAAATTTATGATAATGAAATAGGATTTAAGACGAAAAGTGTTGCAAATAAAGTTTTAGAAATTAGTGAGAGTATTGATCTTTATTGTCATTCTAATGAGGATAATTATATGATGGAACTTTTAGCAGCTATAACTAAATATGGAATTGATAATAAATATATTACATATGAAGATTTATATGTGCTTAATGAAGAGGATTTAATTTACAGGTTAAAGAGCGTTAATGATTCAAAATTACTTGAGTATTTTGATAAATTTGAAAATATAACATTAGATGAAATCCCAAGTATTTGTTTACCAAATATAAAGATAAGAAGTTTAAATCCTTTAGTGCAAGGAAAGAGAATAAAGTAAAAATTTAAAAATAAAATATTGAGAAAGCTAGAAATCGATTTTAAGATATCGTTTTCTAGCTTTTTTTCATAAATTATAGTGAAGGGAGAAAAGAAATGAAAAAATATAAGAAAAGTTTAATTATAGTTATAATTTTAGGCTGTTTATTGATTTTAAAGTGTTTAGCAGGAATAGTTATAAAAAATGAAAATTTAAATAATTCGATAGATGAAATGCAGAATGTAATTAATAATGAAATACAATTTTATGAAATGACAGAAGAGGAAATTATAGAATTAAAGACTGCAGAAATTATTGAACAAAACGAAACTGATGAACAAAATCTAGAACAAGAGGTAGAAGATGAAGGTTTTGAATTGCAAGGAGATATTGCATACGAGGGTGATAAGGCTAGAAGTTGGAATGTGACATTGGGTAATTATAAAGGTTTAACTTATTATTCTCAAATTGACAATAGATGGAGAAATAAAAGATATTCATCTACAGGAAATGCATCTCAAACAATTGGCTCAAGTGGTTGTGGACCAACGAGTGCTAGTATGATTGTAACTGCTTGCAAAGGTGCAATAACTCCTGATGTAATGTCTGATTTGTTTGTGAAATATGGTTACAGAAGTGCTAATAATGGAACTTATTGGAGTGCTTTTAGAGCAATAGCTGATGAATTTGACATTGGGTATTCTGAAACAACTAATTTTCAAAGAGCAATTGAGTTGTTAAGAAATAATAATTATGTTGTGGCTTCTGTAGGAAATGGATTATTTACAACTGGAGGACATATTATTGTTTTAACTGGAATAGATGGAGATACTATAAAAATATATGATCCTTATTTATATGCTGGAAAATTTGAAACTAGTACTAGAAGAGGAAAAGTAACAGTTGTAGGAAATACAGTGTATGTATCTGTACAAAATTTTAGAAATTATGCGAACGCAAAAGGTTTCTTTTGTTATAAGCATGATGAAAATGTTCAAGAAAATAATGTTAAGCCAGTAGTTGTACAGCCATATACAAGGTATGTTAAAGCAAATGGCGGTTTAAATATTAGAAGTTCACCTAATGGAAATAGAATTGGAGCAATAAGAAATGGCGAACAAATAACTGTTTATGAAACCTCAGGTAATTGGTCAAGAATAGGTGCTGGAAAGTGGGTTAGTTCTGATTATTTAGTTAGTTCAACATCTAATTATACAAATAAGGAGAAAGGTGAAAAATATTCAGTAGGTGGATATAGAGTTACAGCTAGTGTCCTTAATGTGAGAAATGGCCCTTCAACGAATTATAGTAGTAAAAGGTATTATCAACTTTCTTCTAATGCAAGACTTCAGAATCGTAGATTGGGTGGAGAATGTAATGGATATAGAAGAGGTGTTGTTTTTACAGTTTCAAAAATTATAAATAATTGGGGATATTCACCAAGTGGTTGGGTATGTTTGGATTATTGTTATAAATATTAATAAAGAAGCAGGAGAAACAATTTGTTTTTTCTGCTTTTTGTTTGAATTAATAAAGAAATATATATATAATTTTAATAAAAGTTGAACCAAATTAAAAGATGTATCGTCTAATGGGTAAGAATATAGAAAGGAATTTTTAAGATGAGTATTGAATTAAATAGTTTTACAAATCTTATAGAAGAGAACAAGCTTAGATTTTATAAAACTGCTAAAGCAATATTGAAAAATGATGATGATGTTTATGATGCACTTCAAGAGGCTTTAATGAGTATTTATCAAAATTTTAATCAATTAAAAAATTTGAAGTTTTTCTCAACGTGGGCTACGAGAATTGTAATTAATAAATGTTATGATTTGTTAAGAAAAAACAAAAACAATGTTGTTCCTTTTGATGAGAATATTGAGAATGATATTAATAGTTCAAAAAACGATGTTTATGAGGTTGATCAATATGGAATAAAGAAGGCTGTTGAAGGTTTAAATGAGGAGTTGAAATTAATTACAATTCTTTATTATTATGATGATTATTCTGTAAATGAAATTTCAGAAATAGTTGATATTCCGGTAGGAACTGTAAAATCAAGATTATCACGTTCTAGAGAAATTTTAAAAAATAAATTAGGAAAGGAGGAGTTTTAAAATGAAAGATGAAGAATTTGATAAATTGTTAAAAGAACAAATGAAATCAGATACATACATTCCAGAAAAAATAGATAAGCTTTTTTCTGATTTTGGAAAAAATAAAGTTGATGATAATCATAAGGTATATAAGTTTAGACGATATCTAAAATCTGTATCAATTGCTGCATGTGCTATGTTGGTAATTTTTGTAGGAGGTTGCACATATGCTCATGTTAATGGAACAAAAACAATTATTTCACCTATATTGAGTAAATTAGGTATTAATAGTAAGTATGAAGAAAATTCAACTAAATTCAATGATGAGGTTGTTAGTGAAAATGTTAAGATTAAATTAAAAGATGGGGCGATTGATGATACTACATTGATTTTAGGATACGAAATAGAGATTGCTAATACTAATCCTGATATATGGCTTGAAATAATTGGCGAGTATGAAATTAATGGAATGAATTTTGAACCAGTAAATTCTACAGTTGATAAGATTTCTGATGGTGAATATGTTTATTATCAAGTATTTGATGTTAGTGAGATTATGATTGATAATCCAGAAAATGTTTATATAAGTTCGAAGATTTCTGAAATTAAAGAATATACTGAATGTGAGAATGAAAATTCTGCTTATCCTGTTTATGGAGATAGTTTGAAAGGTGAATGGAATTTTGACGAGTCTATATCAGTTAAAAATTTAGAAGAAAATAAAAAATATGAATTTAATAATCCTCAAAAGTATGAAATTGCTGAAAATGTTAATGTGTCTGTTGCTGAATTTATAAAAGGTTCATATACTAATATTTTAAAAATTAAGGTGGATAAAACTAATTACACTGGAGATGATTTTGAGAAATATTATAAAGTTCTTGATGATAAAAATAATGAAATTGCTATGTATAATGAGGAACAGAGAGAATATGATGATAGAGTATATAATGATAGGTTAGCTAGTGAGAAGTTTAAAGAAGGTTCTAAATTTAAAATTGAAATATATTTTAAGGAAAGCAGTAAAAAAGAATTTGATAAAGTGATAACTATTCCTGTTGATTTATCAAAAGTTAAGGAGAAGAATGAAAGTTCAGATGAATTGAAAGAGTATGATGGAGATGATTATTCTTTTAAATATAATTCTAATTGGAAGATTACAACTAAGCTTGGAAAAGATAAACTTGGAGAAAATAGTATATATTTAGGAGCACTTGGAATAGAGATTCCTTCTACTACAAATTCTGAATATACATCAGCTATATATGTAAAAACTGTTAATAAAAATCTTACATTAGAGGAATATGTTGATGAAAGAAGAATTATAAATGATAGTTCAGAATCTGGAGAATATATTGAAATTGAAAGTGAAATGCTTGATTTGAAAAATAGTGAAGGGTATCAAATAATTTATGAAACTTCTGATGGTTCTGAAAAATATATTTATAAAAATGTGTTTATAAAGGGTGATGAGAAAATTTATGATATAACTTTTTTCGGTAGTGAAAAAGAGTATAATAATTTAAAGAAAAATGTCGATGAGTTTATTAATAGTTTCGAAATAAAATAGTATTAAGTATTTTTACGAAAAGCATGGTAAAACGGTATTTGCTATGCTTTTTTATGTTACAAAAAAAAATAATGAAACTTTCCAAATTATGACAATATTTGCAAATTTAATTGATTATAATGGATTTGTAAAACTAATGAGGAAAGGAAGAAAATTATGAATAATTCTAAAAAAGAACAAGAGAATGTAAAAAGAGTAATGGATCAGAAAATGCTTGAGTGTATAGATTCTGAGCTAAAAAGATTGGAGGATGCTTCTAATATAGAGGAGTATAAAAAAATAATTCACGAAAGAAGAATGGGATTTAATTTAGTTTTTAGTGATTTTGATTTTTATATAAAGATAATACGTAAGAAAAAAGCTTTTTTGAATAAAAGAAAGATGGAGATTGGTTATAAAGAAATTTTGGATAAGATTTTAAAAGATAAAATAACGCATAAGTTGGAGCTGATTTATAAAAAAGCTGTTATTTTGGGTGAGGGAAGTGAAGAACTTTTTAATTGTAAGATTTCTCAAATAATAGATAGGCAATTAGGCATTGGTGAAGTATTGGATAATTATGACGAATGCATGAATTTAGTTAGTTTATATCAAAAAATATAGTTGAATTAAAAAATACTTGTTAATTAAAAATATTATCTATATAATCTATGTGAAAGTATAGTTATGTTTTAAATGGTTATACTTAAGATAAAGAATTTTTAAGGAGGTTTTTTATGAATAGAAAGGTAAGAGTTGTGCAATATGGTACAGGTAAAATGTCAGTGTATACAATGAGATATGTATATGAAAAAGGTGCTGAAATTGTTGGAGCTTTTGATGTAAATCCTAATGTTATTGGTAAAGATATAGGTGAAATTATGGGATGTGAGCATAAAGGTGTTAGTGTTTCAGATGTTAAAGATGCAAGAATAGTTATGGAAGAATTAAAGCCAGATATTTGTATAGTAACTACAATGAGTTTAATTGCTGATGTCGAAGAAGCTTTAATGTTATGTGCTGAACTTGGAGTAAATGCTATTACTACTTGTGAAGAAGCATTTTTCCCTGGAAACTCAAACCCAATTTTAACACATAGATTAGATGAAATGGCTAGAAAAAATAATTGTACAATAACTGGTAGTGGATACCAAGATATTTATTGGGGACAATTAATTTCTTCAATTGCTGGTTCAACACATAAAATAACAAAAATCAAAGGAAGTTCAAGCTATAATGTTGAAGATTATGGTATTGCATTGGCTAAAGCTCATGGTGCAGGTCTTACATTAGAAGATTTTGATAAAGAAGTTGCTTCAGTTGATAGAATGTCAGACGAAGAAAGACTAAAAATAATAGAAAGAGGAGAATATACTCCATCTTATATGTGGAATGTTAATGGATGGCTTGCTCAAAAGCTTGGTTTAACAGTAGTTTCTCAAAGGCAAAAATGTGTTCCTCAAACTCATGATACAGATTTATTCTCATCAACTTTAAATATGAATATTAAAGCTGGAGATGCAACAGGAATGAGCGCTGTTGTTACAACAGAAACTAAAGAAGGAATTACTATTGAATCTGAGTGTATAGGAAAAGTTTATGCAGAAGACGAATTTGATAAAAATGAGTGGACAATTTGTGGTGAACCTGATACTACAATAGTTGTTGCTAGACCTTGTACTGTTGAATTAACTTGTGCAAGTATAGTTAATAGAATTCCAGATGTTATTAATGCTGAAGCTGGATATGTTCCAACAGCTCAAATGCCAGATTTAGAATATAGAATTAAACCTTTAAATGAATATGTAAAATAAATTTTATATATTAAAGAAAAACTGGTTTTAACCAGTTTTTCTTTTTTGTTAAAAGTAGGATAAAAAGTGTTTATGTCAGCATAATTTATTATTGACGGTTTAGTGATTTATATATATACTAGTAATGTATATATTATGATTTTTATGAGGAGAAAATCAATGAGTCAAAAGAAAAAATTTTTTATAGGATTATTATTGTTTTTTACATTAATTTTTGCGTTGTCAACTGTTGGAAACGCAAATACATTAAAGATTGAGCAAACTAAATCTTCAGGCGGTGTTACAATTAGTGTTCATTCTGATGTAAAGGTTAGAGAACTTAGGATGTATTCTAAGTCTTCAGGTAAATGGAATTTATTCTATGTTAATAGGGAATCTGGATACACAGATAAGAAGTTTTTTGTTTCTAAAAATAGGATTTCAGCTAGTGAAGATTCTAATATTAAAATTGTAGTTGTGGATGTAAATGGTGATGAAACAACAAATGAAGCACCAATAGCTCCAACTCCTTCACCTAGTCCAAGTCCTTCTGCATCACCAAGTAATTCACCAACACCTAAACCAAGTACATCAACTAGTCCAAGTACAAGTACAAAACCAACTCCTTCTACAAGTGCTTCACCAAGTGCTTCTACTAGTGCTAGTCCTAGTACTTCTACTACACCAAAGCCAAGTACATCTCCAAGTCCAAGTACGAGTTCAAAGCCTACTCAACCTGTTGCTGTAAAATCAATAAAATTAAATAAAACTTCAGCAACAATGGTAATAGGAGATACTCTTCAACTTGTTAAAACTATAACACCTGCTAATGCTGTTACAAAATTAACATGGAGTACAAATAATAATAAGGTAGCTACTATTGATGGAAATGGTAAAGTTAAAGCGATTGCTAAAGGAACGGCTACAATAACAGTAAAAACTGCTAATGGAAAGAAAGCAAGTTGTAAAATTACTGTAATTGAAAAACCAGGTTATACTACAAAATTAAATGGTCATACTGTAAAATTACCTAAAGGTGATGATAGGGTATATATTTTGGATACACAGGATAGAGATGATAAGAATAACAGATATTCTACAAGTGATGCAATAATAATTGAAAGCAACGGAAAATTTGCAATGATTGATACAGGGCTTAAAAGAACATCAAAACGTGTTATGCAATATTTAAATGATTTAGGTGTTAAGGAACTTGAATTTGTTTTTATTACTCATGCACATATTGATCATGCAGGTGGCTTCCCAACTATAGCTAATAGTAATATTAAAGTTAAGGGATTATATATTAAAGATATAAGTAAAAGTACAAGTAACAGAATGGCTGTTTATAACATGGCTATAGCTGCTGCTAAAAAGAATAACATAAAGATATATAATGTTTCTAATAGTAAATATCAAACTTTAAAATGTGGTGATTTTACTTTCAAATTGTATAATACACCAGATAGATTAATAAAAGCTGGAAAAAATAATACTGAGAATGTTAATAGTGTTACTGCACTTACAAAAATACATGGCAAAAAACTTTATTTTGCAGCTGATATTGTAAATGATGGATATGTTAATTGCAATGCTGAAAATATTGCAGCGAAAGCAGTAGGAAAAATAGATTTTTATAAGGTAGCTCATCATTTGTATTCACCAAATAATTCTGTAACTGCTATGAAGATTTTAAATCCATCATCTGCAGTTGCAACAACACAAAAAGGATATGATAAGAGTATAGCTGCGAGAGACAGAGTACTTAATAATTCAAGAGTTACTGATAAAACATTGAGATACACTGCTGATGGTACTGTAATTTTAACTATAGGTGTTGATGGAAACTTTACATTTAATAAGTTAGGTGCAGATGGTGTATAGATTTTAAATGTTTTTTTGGAGGATGTATGATACAGATAATATTACTTGTTTGTTTAATTTTACTTAATGCTTTTTTTGCTGCAACAGAGATGGCTTTTGTATCGTTAAATGATGCAAAAATCTCTGTTAAGGCAAAAGAGGGAGATAAAAAATATAAGAAAATAGAAAAAATGCTAAAGAGTCCAAGTAAGTTCTTAGCTACGATTCAAATTGGAATAACACTTGCGGGATTTTTATCAAGTGCGTTTGCATCTGACGTTTTTGCAAGTCAACTAGCGGTTGTTCTTTTTAATGTAACTCATGTATTTTCAATTGTTGTATGGCAAAATATTTCTATTGTCTTAATTACAATAATTTTATCTTATTTTACTTTAATATTTGGAGAACTTGTTCCAAAGAGAATTGCTATGGAAAATGCGGAAGTTTTTTCTAAATTTTCTATTTCAATTATTTCAACTTTAGCTAAGGTGATGTCTCCATTTGTTAAGTTCTTAACATGGTCGACTGATGTGGTTTCTAAGCTTTTTGGAGTAAAAAAGGAAAGTGAAGAAACTGTTACTGAAGAAGAAATTAGAATGATGGTTGATGTTGGACAAGAAAAAGGTACAATTAATAATGATGAAAAAGAAATGATTAATAATGTTTTTGAACTAAACGATAAAGAGGTTTCAGAGGTAATGACTCATAGAACAGAAATTTTTGCTTTAGATCAAGAAATGACTGCATCAGAAGCTAGTAAGCAATTAATTGAAAAAGATTGCAGATATAGTAGAATTCCGGTGTATGATGAAGAAATTGATAATATTGAAGGAATTTTATACATTAAAGAATTGTTAAGAGCAAATTCTAATGTTAAAATAAAAAAATTATTGAAGAAAACTATGTTTATTCCTGAAACTAAGAGAATAAATGAAACTTTTAAAGAAATGCAAAAAGATAAGGTACATATGGCTATTGTTGTTGATGAATATGGCGGAACAGCTGGACTTGTTACAATGGAAGATATTTTAGAAGAAATTGTTGGTGATATTTATGATGAATATGATCCGATAGAAGAAAAATATGAAAGAATTGATGAAAATACTTTTGTTGTTGATGGTCAAATTTCAATTTACGATTTTGAAAAATTAGTTGGAGTAAAAGATATTGAAACTGAATGTGATACTTTATCTGGATATTTAATGGAACTTATGGATAGAGTTCCTACAGAAGAAGAAAATCCTGTTATAGAAACTGATAAACTTGTTTTTAAAATTGAGGAGTTTGATGAAAGAAGAATTGCAAAAGTTAAAGTATGCAAAATAAATGCTTCTAAAAAAGAAAATGACGAAGATGAAGAACAAGGTTGAAGAAAAAAGTTGAAAAATGAAGAATAGAGTTGACATAAACAATATGGAGTAGTATAATTAGACTACTGAAAAAAAATACATGGTAGGTGAGGCCAGTATAGGGATACGGGTTACTACCGCAAACTAGTGGAGACACTACGCGCCGGTTAACAGAGAATGTCGATTCAAGGCATGCTTTAATGTAATTTCATTGCCCTATAACGCTGAAGCTTGTACGGTATATGAAATGTGGTTTAAGTTAATAACTATGTTAATTTAAGTTCTTATTACTGTGCAAGCACGTAATAAGAACTTTTTTGTATAATATGAAAGTTTTCCAAACTTCTTATTATACAAAATTAACTATTATTATAGAAAAAAATAAATATAATATTTTCTTAACAATTTTGTAATAGTAAAGTTTTCAATATTACTGTGTATAAGTATATAAATAATGTAAGAAGGGAGATAATGAAATGGTAGAAAAATTACAAGAATTATTAGAACAAAAGAAGTATGCGGAGATTCGTAAAATGTTAGAAAGTTCGAATAGTGCTGATATCCCGAGTATTTTCGATGAACTTGATGAAGAACAAATTGTGGTTGTCTATCGTTTATTATCAAAGGATATGGCTGCTGATGTTTTTGTCGAACTTGATCCTGATATGCAAGAAAATTTAATTAATGCCTTTTCAGACAAAGAATTAAAAAATGTGCTGGATGATATTTTTATGGACGATACAGTTGATTTGATTGAAGAAATGCCTGCTAGTGTTGTTAAGCGTATTTTGAGAGCACAAAATTCTGATGACAGGAAGATGATTAATGAATTATTGAGGTATCCAGAAGATAGTGCTGGAAGTATTATGACAACTGAATTTGTTGATTTAAAAGAAAATATGACAGTTGAAAAGGCTATTGAGAAAATTAGAAATGTTGGCGATGATGTTGAAAGTATATATGTTTGCTATGTTCTTACATTGACAAGACAACTTATTGGAATAGTTTCTTTAAAAGATTTGATTATGGCAAATAAAGTTACTTTAGTAAAAGATATTATGGATAAGAACTTTATTAAGGTATCTACTTTGGAGGAACAAGAAGAGGTTGCAAAGAAATTTGATAAGTATGATGAAATTTCTTTACCAGTTGTTGATAATGAAGATCGTTTAGTTGGAATTGTAACAGTTGATGATGCTATGGATGTTATGCATGAGGAAATGGATGAAGATTTTGAGAAGATGGCTGCTATTACTCCAAGTGAAGATACTTATTTTAAGACTAGTGTTTTCAAGCATGCTCGTAACAGAATTTTTTGGTTATTGGTTTTAATGATTTCTGCAACAGTTACAGGAGGAGTTATTACTAAATATGAAGATGCTTTTGCAGCGATTCCTTTGCTGGTTGCATTTTTACCTATGGTTATGGGAACTGGTGGAAACTGTGGATCACAAAGTTCCACATTAATTATAAGAGGTTTAGCAAATGATGAAATTAAATTAAAAGACTTCTTTAAAGCTTGGTGGAAAGAAGTTAGAGTTGCTTTTTTAGTTGGAATTGCATTATTTATTGCAAATTACATAAGAATTATGGTACAATATAGTAACTTACATTTAGCAATCATTGTTGGGTGTACATTAATGGGAACGGTTACTATTGCGAAATCTTTAGGTTGCATATTACCTATGATAGCTAAAAAGCTAAAAATGGATCCAGCAATAATGGCAGCACCATTAATAAGTACAATATTAGATACTTGTTCAGTATTTATTTATTTTAATATTGCTACTTTGGTAATGGGTTTGTAGTATAATATGTAGAAGGAAATGAAGAAAAAGATGAAGTTTATTAAGGAATTTAAAGATTTTGCAATGAAGGGAAATGTTATGGATATGGCGGTTGGTTTAGTAATTGGTGGTGCTTTCCAATCAATTATTAAGTCATTGGTTGAAGATATTATAATGCCATTTACAGCACTTTTCACAGGTAGTGTAGATTATACTGATTGGGTTATAGAAGTTTCTACTGCACAAATTCGTATAGGTTCTTTTATAACAGCTTTAATTAATTTTTTAATTCTTGCACTTTCAATATTCTTAGCTTTGAAGGTTGTAAATGAAATTAATGATAGATTAGAAAAAATGAATAAAGAAGTTGAAGTAAAGCTTGCTAAAAAGCTAAAGAAAGGTAAGAAGAAGGAAGAGGTTGTTGTTGAACCTGAAACAAAAACATGTCCTTATTGCTTATCTGAAGTTAAATATAAAGCGACAAGATGTCCACATTGTACATCTGAATTAGAATAGTCGGTATAGCAGAGAGAGCACAGCTTAATGTTTAATTTATCTTAGAAACCTCTTTGCTTTCTGTATATATCGAAAAGTTTACATACTTTTTTTCAAAGAGAAACATGCCAATTTATGGTATGTTTTTCTTTTTTGTGTGAATAATAAATTTGAGGTGTTGATAGATGGAATATAAATTAACTGAAGCTTCAAAAAATGTGTGGAATATTTCAGAAAAGATAGCTAAACAATTAGGACATTCTTATTTAGGAACAGAGCATATTTTATATGGGCTTGTAAAAAATGATATTGGTGTGGTTGCTAGTATTGTTAAGGAAAACAAGATAAATGCAGAGTATATTTATAAAAAAATAGAAGAGATTATTGGGAAAAATTCAAGAGTAGATAGAATAATTGGACAGACTCCAAGATTAAAATATATTATGGAATGTGCTTATTTGGAATCTAGAAAGATTGGTTCTGAATACATAGGAACAGAACAGATTTTGGTTTCGCTATTTTCTGATAAAGAATCGCTTGGATGTAGAATTGCAGTGGATGCTGGTATTGATGTTAATTTGATGATCAGACAATTATATAAGAAAATTTATAATACGCCAGAGGATAGAGGAAAAGATTTGAAAGCTCTTGAACTTAGTAAGTATAGTACGGATTTTGTGGAGCAAGCTTCTAAGAAGGAATTTGATGGAGCTTTTGGTAGAGAGAAAGAGATTGAGAGAATAATAGAAATTTTAGGTAGGAGAAATAAGAATAATCCTTGTTTAATTGGTGAGGCAGGAGTGGGAAAGACCGCAATTATTGAAGAATTAGCACTTAGAATTTCAAAAGGTGAAGTTGAAGATTTTTTGAAGAATAAGAGAATTATAAGTTTGGATTTAACGCAATTATTAGCAGGAAGTAAGTATAGAGGAGATTTTGAGGAAAGATTAAAGAAGTGTATAAAAGAGATTATTGATAATAAAAATATAATTTTATTTATTGATGAGGTTCATATGATTGTTGGAGCAGGTGCAGCAGAGGGAGCAATTGATGCGGCAAATATATTAAAGCCATTGCTTGCAAGAGGGGAGTTACAATTAATTGGTGCAACGACTATGGAAGAGTATAGAAAGTATATTGAAAAAGATACTGCTTTGGCTAGACGTTTTCAATCTGTAATTGTTGATGAGCCTAGTGAAGAGGATGCAATTAATATTTTAAAGGCTACTAAGGAAAATTACGAAAAGTATCATAATGTTAGTATTGCTGATTCTGCAATTGAGTCTGCGGTAAAACTTTCGATTAAATATATTCCTGAAAAATTTTTACCAGATAAAGCAATTGATTTATTAGATGAAGCTTCTTCAAGAGTGAAAATTAATGAGGAAAAAGAAGTTGTTGAAGATGTGGATATTGAGAGAGTTGTAACTGCGTTAGTTGGCGTTCCTTTGAAGAATTTAAATGAAAGTCAAATTGATAAGTTGGTTAATATTAAAGAGAGAATAGAAAATAGAATTATTGGGCAAAAAGAAGCGGTTGAAACTGTTGTACGAGCATTGAAAAGAGGGGCATTGAAATTAAAAAATTCATCTCGTCCAATGGGAACATTTTTATTCTTAGGTCCAACAGGGGTGGGAAAGACTGAACTTGCTAAGGTTATTGCAGAAGAGTATTTTGAGAGTAATAAAAATATTGTTAGACTTGATATGTCTGAATATATGGAACCTAATTCTGTTTCTAAAATAATTGGTGCGCCTCCACGGATATATTGGTTATGATGATGAAAAAAATTTAGTTAATACAATTAGAAAAAAGCCTTATTGTGTTGTTTTATTTGATGAGATAGAGAAGGCTCATGAGGATGTTTTGAATTTGTTACTTCAAATTTTAGAGGATGGAAAGCTTAGTAATTCCAATGGTGTAACAGCAAATTTTCAGGAGACTGTTGTTATTTTAACTTCTAATTTAGGTGCAAATATAATGGAGAGGAAAGGTAAGATAGGTTTTCAAAATAATAGTGAAGGATTTACTAAAAGAGAGGTAATAAATGAGGTTAAGCGATTTTTAAAACCTGAGCTTGTAAATAGAATTGATGAAGTTATTGTTTTTAATCATCTGAATGAAAAAGATATTTATAATATTTTAAATAATGAATTGAATCAGTTGAAAGATGTAATGAGAAGAAAGAATATTTTGTTTGATGTTTCGAAAGAATTTAAAAGATATATGGTAGGGAAGTGTAATTATTTTCAATATGGTGCAAGAACTGTTAGAAGAGAGATTGAAAGAGATGTCGAGGATTTTATAGTGGATAAACTAATCAATAATGAGATTAAAACAGATGAAAAGATATTGCTCGATATTTATGATAATGAGAAAAGAATTATTCAACTGAAGAGTTGAGAAATGTAGGTAATATGGAAAATGTAGAATGTGATGAGAAATATAAATAAATTAGATTGTTTAAAATTTTTTATGGGTGATGCTGTAAAAAAACAATGGAGGTCATTGTGAACTGTTTCCTAGAAAGCGTATAATAAATTAAAAAGAATGTTTATTTTAAGTGGATAGTTCATCAAGACCTCTGTTTTTTGTATATATAGAAAATTACTTTGTTAATTTTATGTTTTTATTTTGTTCCGTATATTCTGTCACCAGCATCACCTAAACCTGGTACTATGTAAGCATTTTCATTTAAGTGGTCATCTATTTTAGCACAATAGATTTGTACATCTGGATGTTTTTCTTGAACTTTTTTAAGCCCTTCTGGTGCAGCGATTATACATAAGAATTTTATTTTTTTAACTTTTTTTTCTTTTAATAATTCTATTGCATCTATTGCACTTCCACCTGTTGCAAGCATTGGATCAAGAAGAATAACTTCTTTTTGATCAATATTTTTTGGAACTTTGAAAAAGTAGTTTACAGGTTTATGTGTTTTTTCATCTCTGTACATTCCAATATGTCCAATTTTGGCATTTGGAATAGCTGTTATTACTCCATCAAGCATTCCCATTCCAGCTCTTAATATTGGAACAAATGCGTATTTATCTTCATTTAATTTTTTAGTTTTCATTTTACATATAGGTGTTTCAATTTCTGTATCTTCTAATTGTGCATCTTCCATTGCTTTGTAGCAAAGGAATGTCGCAATTTCTCCAGCTAGTTCTCTGAATTCTTTTGTTCCTGTATTTTTATTTCTTAATATTCCTAATTTATGTTCAATTAGTGGATGGTTTAATTCGATTATTTCTTTTGAATCGCTCATTTTTTCTTGCTCCTTTGTTTGAGAATTATCGCTTGGTGTTTCTGTAATGTTTTTTTCTTTTTCATTTGGCAATAATAGATTTAGTAAAATACCTATGATTGCGGCTAAGCTCATTCCTGAGAATGATAGTGAGAAATCTCCATAATTGAATGATAGCATTGCTCCGCCAAGTCCTAATACAAGCATGCTTGATGCTAAGATAACGTTTTTATTTTTTCCAAAATCAATTCTATTTTCAATTAAAACTTTAAGACCATTTACTGCTATGAATCCATAAAGTAGAAGAGATACGCCTCCAAGTACGCAGTTAGGAATTGTACTAACTATTGCTGTGAATTTTCCTAAGAATCCTAAGCAGATTGCAAAGATTGCTGCAAGTCCAATTACCCAAACAGATGCGATTTTTGTCATACCAACTACTGAAGTATTTTCACCATAAGTTGTGTTTGCTGGTCCTCCAAGAAGTCCAGCTATAAATGTTGCTAATCCGTCTCCGAGAAGTGTTTTATCAAGTCCTGGATTTTTTAATAAATCTTTTCCAATTATTGCGCTTAATGCTGTGTGATCTCCAATATGTTCAGCAATTGTTACTAATGCAACTGGTGCAATTGTTAGTGCTGCTGCAAATGATGGAGTATAGTTTAAAAATGGTATTGAAAATTTAGGAATGCTAAAGAATGCTGCATCTAAGATTGGTTGAAAATCAACTAATCCAAAGCATATTGCACTTATGTATCCTACGATTATTCCTATTAAAAATGGTATTATTTTTAAGAATCCTTTTCCTCTTACCATTATTAGTCCTGTTGTTAAAAATGTTATCAAAGCTACGATTATGCCTTTCCACTCTAATTGAGTGTCTGATGAAAGACCTATCTGGCTGATTGCATTTGGTGCTAAACCTAGACCAATTATCATTATCATTGGACCTATAACAACTGGTGGTAAAATCTTGTGTATCCATTCTTTACCTATTAGTCTTATGATGATTGAAAATATTACATATATAATACCTACAATCATTATACCTGTCATTGCTCCTGCAACTCCGCCTTTTGCATAACCAGCTGCAATTGGTGCAATGAATGCAAATGAGCTTCCAAGGTATACAGGAGATTTTGCTCTAGTACATATAATATAAATTAATGTTCCAATTCCTGATGTAACAAGTGCTACAGGTATTGTTAAAACTTCTGCTCCTGCTGTTGAATTTACTAGTATTGGAACTAAAATTGTTGCTCCAAACATAGCAAATACGTGTTGTAAAGCCAATATGATCCATTGTGCTAGTTTTGGCTTTTCATTTACGTCTAAAATCAGTTTGCTGTTTTTTGTTGTTTCTTCCATTACAGAATACCTCCTTAAATTTTTTTTGGATAAAAAAAATACTAGAAACAAATCTAGTATTAAATCAAAATATTTAATTGAGATGTTAAAATGAAGAAAGTTTTTGCTTTCTTTTTTGCCCAATTTTTTTCAGTTAAATAATTCAAATTTTTTTTCATTTTTTGCACCCTGGTTATAATATTATAAATCGATTTATAATGCAAGAGTTTTTTTACTTTTTATTTTTACTAGATGACAAAAGCTTTGGTGTGTCTGAGATACAAAGATTTTAAAAAATAGAATTATATTATTGATATCTTTTTTTCTATATGTTATAATCCAAATAGATTTATACAAAGGAGTAAACAGATGACAGGGTTTCTTGTGATTGTTTTTATGCTTCTTCTTATAATTGTTATGTTAATCGCGTTAGCGGTATTTCAGATAAAGATGGCTGGAATGAATGTAAAAGATTTTTGGTCTTTTATAAAAGCTAATGAGACTTTAGATAAATTATATGCGTTTTCGAAGAAGTATGAGAAGTTAACAACAAATGAACAATTAGTTTTTTTGCGTGAGGCTGAGAGAGTTTTTGATGCTTTTGATAAAGTTCCTAATGTGCTATGGGAAGAAGATTATCAAAAGTATATGGAGGTCTTGTCAAAGTATAAGGATATTAGATTGGTTAGATGGGAGAAAAGTTAATCTTTTCTCCATTTTTTGTAGTAAAAAAGTTTATTATATGATATTGTATGAAAAAAAGGAGGAGAAGATGAAAAAAATTATAACTGGAATAATTTTTTTTATAGTTTTATTAATTGGAATTAGTTTTGTGAATGCGTATGATGAAATGCTATATTATATGCCTGTATTAGTAAAGGAATCTAAATGGCGGAAATTTACCTTTATTAATGGAAGGAATTGCTTTGTCAATTTTGCCAATTGTTTTTTATAATTTTTTTAGGAAGATAAAAGGAAAAGAATATAATAAAAAATTGAATATAGGTTTAATAGTTATTGCAATTGCTTTATTTGTGTTTTCGATAATGATGAAAAAAAATGATGAATATATCTGGGCAGAAAAGGTATCAACTTTGGAATTTTATGCAATGTTTGCGCAAATTACAATATGTGCAATTTTAGGAATTTATTATTCATTTTTTTATAATAAATTGAATAAGGTTGCAGTTGGAATTTTGATGATTTTAACAAGTATTGTTTTAGAAGTTTTCTTTAGTGGAAATGACATCATGTATAATTTTGAAAATTTATTGCTATTTTTAATTATTTTCGTAAGTATGATTATAATAATGGAGAAATTAGTTTTATTTACAGAGAAGTCTGAAAGAAAAAATATTGTAATAAATATTTATGCTGAAATTGTTTTATTTATTGTATGCATAATGATTTCGTCTGCAGTTTTTCATGAGTATATTTTGCTTGAAATTCTTATAATCTTATTATATATATATGATTTAATAATGTTAAATAAGAGAATAAAAAAATGTGGCTTGGTTGAAAAAAAATATATGGCTATACGTATTTTTTCGATTGTTGCTTTAATAATACTTATTGTTGGATATTTGACATTATTAAGATCTGGAGTATGGGAAAAATAAAATGAAATTTGTAAAAAAAGTAGTGGAACTAATAATGATAATATGATAGAATGTGAAAAGTATATTAAGATAGGAGTTGTAAAAAAATGTATAAAAGAGTTCTTTTAAAATTAAGTGGTGAAGCTATGGCAGGAGAACAAAAAACAGGAATTAATGCAAATGTGGTAGACGATATTTGTTCAAAGGTTGTAAAACTTGTTGAAATGGGAATACAAGTTGGTATTGTTACAGGAGGAGGTAATTTCTGGAGAGGAAAAAATGGTTATAAAATGGAAAGAGTTACTTCTGATTATATGGGAATGCTTGCTACGATTATGAATTCTTTGGCTATAAAGGATGCTTTAGAGGCAAAAGGTGTGAAGGCTATTGTGCAAACATCAATGACTATGGTTCAAGTTGCAGATACTTTTACAAAAAGAGATGCAGAAAGATGTTTTAATGAAGGAGCTGTTGTTATATTTGGAGGAGGTACAGGACTTCCATACTTTTCAACTGATTCAGCTGCTGCATTGAGAGCTGCTGAAATAGGTGCAGATGTAATTCTTGTTGCTAAAACAATTGATGGAGTTTATTCAGCAGATCCTAAAATTGATCCTAATGCTATTAAATATACAGAAATTACATATGATGAAGTTTTAAATAAAGATTTAAAGGTTATGGATGCTTCAGCTATTGCTGTTTGCAGAGATAACAATATTCCTTTATTTGTTTTTGCCCTACAAGATACAGAAAATATTGTAAGAGCTGCAAAGGGTGAGAATATAGGAACAATAGTAAAATAAAAAGGAGAGAAAAAATATGGAATTTGACAAATTAGAAGAAAGAATGAATAAAACATTAAGTGTTTTAGAAGAGAATTTTTCAGAAATAAGAGCTGGTAGAGCTAATCCAGCAATATTAAATAAAATTACAGTTGAGTACTATGGTGTTCCTACACCAATAAATCAAGTTGCTGGTATTTCAGTTCCAGAAGCTAGATTAATTGTTATTCAACCTTGGGATGTTAGTGTTTTAAAAGAGATTGAAAGAGCTATTCTTGCATCAGATATAGGGTTGAATCCAAATAATGATGGTAAAGTAATTCGTTTATCTTTCCCAGAATTAACAGAAGAAAGAAGAAAAGAATTAGTTAAAGATATTAAGAAAATTGCTGAAGAATCAAAGGTTGCAATAAGAGCAATAAGAAGAGATGGAATTGATGAAGCAAAAGCTATGGAGAAAGAATCTTTAATGACGGAAGATGAATTAAAGAAAGCTGAAGATCAAATTCAAAAATTAACAGATAAGAAAATTGCTGAAATAGACGTTATTACAGAAAAGAAAGAAAAAGAAATAATGTCAATCTAATTTTTGAAGGGAATGAATATTATAATGGAAGAAAATAATATACCTACTCATGTGGCTATTATTATGGATGGCAATAGAAGATGGGCAAGGAAAAGAAATATCGATTATAGATTAGGACATAAAGAGGGTGCTAAAACTTTAGAGAAGATTGTAAGATATGCCAAAAAAGTTGGAATAAAATATATTACTGTATATGCTTTTTCTACAGAAAATTGGAAAAGAACTAGTGAAGAAGTAAGTGCATTAATGTTGCTTTTGAAAACATATCTTGATGATTATGGAAAAAGAGCTGATACAGAAAATATAAAGGTTAAGGTTTTAGGTGATATATCAGCATTAACACCTGGATTGCAAAAAAGTATTAAAAAATGCGAAGAAAGAACTAAAGATAATGATGGAATTTATTTTTCTATTTGTATTAACTATGGTGGTAGAGATGAAATAGTGCACGCTGTAAAAAAAATTGCACAAGATGTTAAAGATGGAAAAATAGGAATAGATGACATTAATGAAAAATTAATGAATAATTATTTATATACAAAGGAAATTCCAGATCCTGATTTAATTATTAGGACTAGTGGTGAATTAAGAACCAGTGGCTTTCTAACATGGCAATCTGTTTATTCTGAGTATTTGTTTATGGATAAATATTGGCCTGATTTTTCTGAAGATGATATTGATTTTGCAATAAAAGAATATCAGAAGAGAAATAGAAAGTTTGGAGCAAAATAGTTTAAATAGGAGAAATAATATGATTAAAAGGTCCTTGACTACAATTATCGGATTACCTGCAGTTTTGGTAATTTTGATTTTTGGTAATAAATATATATTAGATGTTATTATGGCAATTTTAGCTATTATGGGAATATATGAATATATGAAGTGTGTTGCTCATAAATTTAATCCTGTTTATTGGATAGGATATGTGGCAGCAGCGAGTATTGCATTATTACATATTATTCCAAGCAATTATCTAATTGAATATCTAGCAATAGCGATACTTTCATTGATAGCTGTTTTATTTATGCATGTTGTGTTTACTGACATGAAAACTAATGCAGCAGATATTGCTATAACGCTATTTGGAATTTTATATATTGTTGGATTTTTCTCATTTGTAGCTTTATTATATGGATATGAAAGTAATGGCAGAAGCCTAGGAAAATTCTATATTGCATATTTATTTTTAGCAACTTGGGGAAGTGATATTTTTGCATATTTAGTAGGTGTTAAGTTTGGAAAACACAGATTTAGTAAGATAAGTCCAAAGAAATCTATTGAAGGTTGTATTGCTGGAACAGTTAGTGGTGTGCTTTTAGTTGTTCTTGCTACTGTAATATTTAATAATTTCTTTGATTTCAATGTAAATTATTTATTAATAACTATTATAGGATTGATTATTACTGTTCTTGGTCAAATAGGTGATTTCTCAGCATCTTGCATAAAAAGATATGCAGAAGTTAAAGATTTTTCTAATTTGTTGCCGGGACATGGTGGAATTATAGATAGATTTGATAGTGTTATTTTTGCAGCACCATTTGCGTATTATTTAATAACATTATTAATTTAGGAGGCGCTAATTGCTTACATTTTTATTAAATGCAATAAAAATTATATTTGTACTAGGTTTTCTTGTTTTAATTCATGAAGGTGGTCATTTCTTAGTTGCAAAATTTTTTAAGGTTAAAGTAAATGAATTTTCTATTGGATTTGGTAAACAACTTTTTTCTAAAAAGAAAGGTGAGACTGTATATTCAATTAGAATGATACCTTTGGGTGGTTTTGTAAGTATGCTTGGTGAAGAGGAGAGGTCTGATGATGAAAGATCTTTCTCAAAACAATCAATTCCTAAAAGAATTGCTATTGTTGCAGCAGGTGGACTTGTAAATATTGCTTTTGGTATATTAATTTATTTTCTTGTTATGTTTTCAATTGGAAATTTTGCTTCTAAAAATATAGATACTGTTAATGATGGATATGATGCAAAACAAGTGGGAATATTACCAGGTGATGAAATTGTTTCAATAAATGATAAACATGTTTTTATTACTAAGGATATTACAACACTTTTAGCTAAAAATGCTTCTAATCCATTGAAAGTGAAGGTAAAAAGAGATAATGATGTTAAAGAATTTACAGTAAATCCAACTGAAATTAAAACAAGAACATTAGGAGTTTATTTAGATACGGAAAGTGAAAATAGTACTAAAATTTCTTATATGTTTGATAAATCACCTGTAAAAAATATATTACAAGTTGGTGATATCATATTAGAAATAAATGGTGAGAATGTAGAAAATGATTATGAAAAATTAACTAGCGTTTTGAACAAAACTGAGGGTGAAGTTTCTATTAAAATAAAAAGAGGAGAAAGTGAAGAAAAAGTTAATATTACTCCTCAAGATTATTTTAATTATTATTTAGGTGTTACTTTTAAAGTTGCAGATAAGAAATTTTCAACAAGACTTTATTATGCATGGTTTGAAACAGGAAATTTTGTTATATCATTAGCTGATAATGTTAAAACTATGTTTACAGGTGGAGTGTCTGTTGACCAAATGATGGGACCAATCGGAATTTCTAAAACAGTTGCATCTACTAAGGGATTAGCTGATTTTGTATATTTGATGGCATTGATTTCACTATCATTAGGTATAACAAACTTATTGCCCTTTCCAGCTCTTGATGGTGGGAAAATCTTAATTCTTTTAATTGAAGCAATTAGAAGAAAGCCACTTAAGGAAAGTGTTGAAATTGGAATTCAGATGGTAGGATTTTCATTATTAATATTGTTGTCAATTTATATTTCATATTTTGATATATTACGATTTTTTTAGAATTAAAAATATTAGAGCTTTATATTAACATTTGTTGTAGAAAGGAATGAAGTAATAATGAAGTGTAGAGTATGTGGTGCAGAGTTAAAAAAGGATGGAGAATTGTGTAATAATTGCTTAAATAGACTTCAACAAGAAGAAGCAATTAGAGGTGATAAAACACCAGTTTATGGATTTAAGAGTACTTTTATTTTAGGTTACGAACTTTTAAGACATTGTGAACAAATTGGTATTGTAATTTTTATGATTGCTTTAATATTGTCAGTAGATTTATCATATTGGAAGTATGCTGTTATAATAGGATGTGCGTTTGCAATATTCGGAATTTTATATTTATTTTATGATAAATTTTCAATTAATTCTGTTTCATGTACAATTTACAGAACTAAATTGATATATACAACTGGAAGAATAAGAAAGAAAGTTAAGGTTATACCATTTTCTGAGATTGAAGAAATTTTTTATAATCAAGGAAATGCTCAGAAATTATTCAATGTTGGTACGATTCTTATAAAAAGAAAAACTATGAATATTTTTGAAAAAAATATTTTTGTAGAATCTGTAAAAAATGTTGAAGATGTTTTTGGAAAAATAAAGGAAGTTTTTAAATAAGGTAGGCGTAATAAATGCAGAAAGTTAAAGATATATTTAGTGATTATTCAAATAGACAAGATAATATATGCGAAGCTGATTTTTTGAAAGCAAACTTGTATAAGAAAAGTAATAGGCTAGAAGTATGTTTAACAAGTTCAAATAAAATTTCTATAGGTGAAGTTTCTAATTTTGAAGACTATATTGTAGATAGATTTAAGGTCGGAAGTGCTAGAATTGAGATTCAATATCAAGATATTGATGTTGAGCCAACTATTGAAAATGATTGGCAAAATCTTGTTACATATATGTCAAGAAAAGAGCCAATGACAAGAGCTATACTTAGAAACAGTACTGTTAATATTGAAGGCAGTACTGTTTGTGTTGATTTAAAAATTAAAGGTGCTGATTTTTTGTGCTCAAAGAAATTTGATAAAGGATTAGAGCACCTTATTTATAATTTATATAATAAAAGATTTAAAGTTAATTTTCAAGAAGATCCTCAGAAGAGTAAAGAGGAATATGATAAATATTTGAAAGCTCAGGAACATGAAGCTATTATGCACTTACAAGAGATGGCAAGAAAAGAGGCTGAGGAAAAGGCAAATGCTCCTGTAGTTTCTGTTTCACCTGAAGGAGAAGTTTCACAAGAAGAAAGGCATATAGATGTTGAACAATCTAATGGATTAATTATTGGGAAAGTATCTACTTTTAGAAGTAAATTTGTTTCTATTTCAGATATAAATGATAGTACAACAAAGGTAAATGTTGAAGGTGAAATAATAAATGTTACAACTAGAGAAATAAAAAATAATAGAACTATTATTAGTTTTAGTATTGATGATGGGAATGCAAGCATTACTTGTAAGTCTTTTGTTGATACAAATTTGGTTCAAGGAATATTGGAGCATTTAAAAGAAGGTCAAGGTGTAAAGGTTGACGGAAATGCTAAGTTTGATGATTATGCAAATGAAATAACAATAATGGCTAATAATGTTGTTATTTCTGGTTTTAAATTGTCTGGAAAAGGTGGAGAAGCATCTGATGCTAAAGAAGAAACAGCACAAGATGAGCAAAGTCCTCTAATTTATGGTAGAAGCCTTACAATAAAAGCTCCGAAAACAAAGATTATTGATATAAATAATGATACAGATAGAGTGTGTTTGGAAGGTGAAGTTATAAGTACAGATACTAGAGATATAAAGGGAGATAGAACAATTTTAATGTTCAATTTATATGATGGTACAAGTACTATGACAATGAAAGCTTTTATCGAAACTAAGAAAACTAAAGAAGTTTTAGGAAGATTGAAAAAAGCAAAAGGAATAAAGCTTGAAGGTGTGGCTAAGTATGATAATTTTGCAAAAGAGATTACTGTTATGGCAAATACAATTTTAGAAACTTCTGGTGTTGCAAAGGCAAAAAGAATGGATACTTCTGAAGAGAAGAGAGTAGAGTTACACATGCACACCAAAATGAGTCAAATGGATGCTGTAACTTCAGCTGAAGATCTTTTGAAAAGGGCAATTAGTTGGGGATGGAAATCTATTGCAATTACTGATCACGGTGTTGTTCAAAGTTTTCCAGAAGCACATAAATTTTTAGGAAAAACTGGTGCGGATATAAAAGTTATTTATGGGGTTGAAGCATATTTCGTACCAGATAAAGATCCAAGTGTTGTTTATCCCAGAAAACAAGATATTGATGGAGAATATTGTGTTCTTGATTTGGAAACAACAGGGTTGTCATTTAGAACAGAAAAAATTACTGAGGTTGGAATAATAAAAATAAGAAATGGAGAGGTTATTGACGAATTTGAATGTTTTGTAAATCCTGAAAAACCTATTCCCCAAGAAGTTGTAGAGGTTACTCATATTACAGATGATATGGTAAAAGATGCTGAAACAATTGACAAAGTTATTCCAAAGATAATTGATTTTATAGGTGATAGTGTATTAGTTGCACATAATGCTGACTTTGATATAGGATTTTTAAAACATAATTTTGCGGAGTATGGATATAGTTTGGATAATACATATATTGATACTTTGAGATTAGCTAAAGTTATATTCCCAGATATGAAGAGATATAAATTAGGCTTGATTGCAGATAAATTGGATATTGTTGTTGAGGTTGCCCATCGTGCTCTTGATGATGTAAAAACTTTGGTTGCAGTATTTAATGTAATGATTCAAAAACTAAAAGAAAATGGGGCCAAAACAGTTGATGATATAGATAATGTTATACAAGGTGATCCAGAAGCTTACAAAAAGCTTCCATCATATCATGCTATTATATTGGCTAAAGATTATGTAGGTTTGAAGAATTTGTATAAGCTTATATCATATTCACATTTGAATTATTTTTATAAAAAGCCTCGTATTTTAAAAAGTATGTTTGAAAAGTATAGAGAAGGATTGATTTTAGGAAGTGCTTGTGAGGCTGGTGAATTGTATAGAGCGATTGTTGCGGGTAGACCAGAAGAAGAGATAGAAGCTATTGCTAAATATTATGATTATCTTGAAATTCAACCAATTGGAAACAATGAGTACATGGTTAGAAATGGTACTGTTGTAGATGATTTCGAACTTCAAAATATAAATAGAAAAATTGTAGAATTAGGTGAAAAACTAAACAAATTAGTTGTCGCAACTTGTGATGTTCATTTTATGGATCCACAAGATGAGATTTATAGACGTATATTACAAGCTGGTCAAAAGTATGATGATGCTGATTTTCAAGCTCCATTATATTTACGTACAACACAAGAAATGCTTGATGAATTTGCATATTTAGGTGAAGAGAAAGCATATGAAGTTGTTGTAACAAATACAAATAAAATTGCAGATTTGTGTGATAAAATTAGTCCAATTTCTGATGAGAAATGTCCACCTCATATTGAAGGATGTGAGCAAACAATTAAAGATATTGCATATAGTAAAGCTCATGAGTTGTATGGTGATCCATTACCAGAGATTGTACAAAATAGATTGGATAAAGAACTGGATTCAATCATTAGAAACGGATTTTCCGTTATGTATATTATTGCTCAAAAACTTGTATGGAAATCTAATGAAGATGGCTATATTGTTGGTTCCAGAGGATCAGTTGGTTCTTCGTTTGTTGCTAACATGACAGGTATAACAGAAGTTAATTCATTACAAGCACATTATAGATGTCCAAATTGTAAATATTCAGATTTTAGTGATTATGGTGTTAAAAACGGATTTGATTTACCTGATAAGGATTGCCCAAAATGTGGACATAAACTTGCAAAGGATGGTATGGATATTCCATTTGAAACATTTCTTGGATTTAATGGAGATAAAGAGCCTGATATTGACTTGAATTTCTCTGGTGAATATCAAGCAAAAGCTCATAAATATACAGAAGTAATATTTGGAAAAGGTACAACATTTAAAGCAGGTACAGTAGGTACAGTTGCTGATAAAACTGCTTTTGGTTATGTGAAAAATTATTATGAAGAAAGACACATACCTGTTACAAATGCTGAGATTGCAAGACTTTCAACAGGTTGTACAGGAATAAAGAGAACAACAGGACAGCACCCTGGTGGTATTATAGTTGTGCCAAAGGGAAGAGAGATATTTGAATTTTGTCCCGTTCAGCATCCAGCAGATGATCCAACATCAGATATAATAACAACACATTTTGATTATCACTCAATTGATCAAAACTTGTTGAAACTTGATATACTAGGTCATGATGATCCTACAATGATTCGTATGCTGTTTGATTTAACTGGAATAGATCCAACTAAGGTTCCACTAGACGATAAAGAGACGATGTCAATTTTTAAATCTACTGAAGCATTAGGAGTAACTCCAGAGCAAATACATTCAGAAGTCGGAACATTTGGTATTCCTGAGTTTGGAACTAAATTTGTAAGAGGAATGCTTGTCGATACAAAGCCAACTACTTTTGCCGAGTTAATAAGTATTTCTGGATTATCACATGGTACAGATGTATGGTTAAATAATGCTCAAGAATTAATAGATAAAGGAATAGTAACTTTAAGTGAAGCTATTGGTTGTAGAGATGATATTATGGTATATTTGATGAAAATGGGATTAGAGCCAAATCATGCGTTTAAAATAATGGAAACTGTTCGTAAAGGTAAAGCTTTGAAAGATCCTGCAAAATGGGCAGAATATGTTCAAATGATGAAAGATCATGATGTCCCAGATTGGTACATAAAGTCTTGTGAAAAAATAAAATACATGTTTCCTAAGGCTCATGCTGCTGCGTATGTTACAAATGCTTTTAGAATTGCTTGGTTTAAGGTTCATCAACCAGAAGCATACTATACAGCGTTTTTCTCAATTAGAGCTGATGGTTTTGACTATGACATAATGTGTCATGGTAAAGAAAAATTGTTAAATAAAATGCGTGAAATAGATATGGCTGGTAATGCTGCTCTTCCAAAGGATAAAGATATGTATCCTGTTCTTGAGCTTGTTCTTGAGATGTATGAAAGAGGTATTAAGTTTTTGCCTGTTGATTTGTATGAGTCAGATGCTACTAAGTTTAAAATGGAGCCAGAGGGTATTAGACCTCCTTTAAATAGTGTTCCTGGTCTTGGGACTGTTGCTGCTCTTAGTATTCAAGCTGCTCGTGAGGAAGAGAAGTTTATGTGTATTGATGATTTGCAGATGAGGGGCAAGGTCGGTAAGTCTGTTATTGAGGTTCTTTCTAAAGCGGGATGCTTGGAGGGGATGACGCAGAGTAACCAGATGTCGCTTTTTGCTTAGCACTTAGCGCTTGAAGATATTGCTCAAATTCTGCGTTAATGCTAATTTCAAAAATCCTCACGTACATATGTACGCTCCGGTGTTTTTCAATTAGCATTGCCTTGTATTTGAAGCAATCTTTTCAAGCCTGAAGGGCTTAAGAATATACGTAATTATATAGTTGTAGAATTATAAAAATACATGTTAGAAGCAATTTTTTCGAGCCTGATGGGTTTAAGAATATGTGTAATTATAAAATTGCTGAACTATAGAAAAAGAAAAATTCATATTAAAATTTTTGAATCACCGCGCAGGGACCAAACGAGCGAAGCGAGTTCGATTGAAGCATTCTACACGGTTGAAAATAAAAATAATAATTTTTATTTTCAAAATCTGAGGAATGCGACAGCAAGGTGTGAAAAAATTTAATATGCATTTTTCGTATATTTATTAAAGTAAAATATAAATAAAATATAAAAAATGGAAAGGAAATAAAATATGGGAGAATATGAAATGCTATTTACATGGCAGGCAGCTGTGATATATTTGATAATAATAAATGTAGTAGGATTTTTTGCAATGTGGATTGACAAGGTTAAGGCTAAAAGGGGTTCTTGGAGAATACCTGAAAAAACTTTGTTTACTATTACTTTTTTAGGTGGTGGTTTTGGTACAATTGCTGGAATGTATACTTTTAGACATAAGACTAAGAAATTGTATTTTACTATAGGTTTCCCTGTTATTTTACTTACTGAAATTTTTATAGTTTTTTATGTTTTGTTTAAGTATGTTTGGAAAATAGTTTAGTTGAATTTATATTGTAAATATAAAAAAATTGAATGAAATAAATGTATAAGGACAAAATTGATATTTTAATATTTGCAGTTATTATAACTTTGTAAAGTATACAATTTTGTTTGTTTATGAAATTTGTAAGGCAGATTTCTGTGTATTGTAGAAATTTTAGAGAATATATATATAAATAGAAGGCAACAGATGATTCTGTTGCCTTTTTACAAGAAAGTCTTGTACTAACCCAAAATAATAACAAATAAATATTTTTGGCTTTTACCGCTCAAACATATCAAAATATTCCCTGAAGGTTAAACCGTCAGCATCATGGTCAATAACGTAGTGTCCCATCCGTTCGAAAACACTTAAAAAATATTTTCGTTGATGGGTTGATTTTAATTTCATAAGTTCGCTTTTTAGTTCATCTCCATAAGTCATATCCCAGTAGCTGTATGACATGTGTGTGCCTCCTCTCATATGAAAACGTATGAAAATTGATAAGTGTTTTGATAGTTGTATTATAATAGCATTTTCTTAAATAATCAAGATAATCTAAAAAAATAATGTTGTAACATTGAGTTGTTTAGCAATAAGTGATATATTAAATAAAACAAAATTTTGCAATTATAGGAGATAAAAAATTGGATTTAAATAAAAATGTACAGTTTATAAAGGGTGTAGGAGAGGCGAGAGCTAAGCTTTTGAATCGTCTTGGAATTTATGAATTAAAAGATTTAATTACGTATTATCCTAGAACATATGAAGATAGAAGTATTCCTAAAAAAATTGAAGAACTTGTTGATGGTGAGGAAGCTTTAATTGAAGTAATGCCTGTTACAAGAGTAAGTGAAGTTAGAATTAGAAGAAATATGACGATATTAAAAATGAATGCAAGAGATGATACAGGTGTGTGCCAAATGACATGGTTTAATCAGTCATATTTAAAAGGAATGTTTAAACCTGGTGAATATTATAAATTTTATGGAAAAGTTTCTAAAAAGGGGAATAGAGTTGAAATGAATTCGCCTGTTTATGATAAGGCTGAAGATACTAAAAATACAGGCAGAATAATACCAATTTATCCAACAACATTTAAGCTTTCACAAACAACACTTAGAAAAATTATTGAAAATGGTTTGAGCGAAATGAATGGAAAGATTGATGAGAGTTTACCAGAGTATTTAATAGATGAATATAAATTGTTGGATTTAAATACAGCTGTTAAACAAATCCATTTTCCAGACAGTTTTGATGATTTTAATTTAGCAAGAAAAAGATTAGTTTTTGAGGAATTATTGTCAATGCAACTTGCATTACTTGCTTTGAAAAATCAGTATTCTAAAGATGTTAAAGGAATTGCTTTTGATAAAGATGCTAAGATGTCAGATGTTATTAATAAATTACCGTTTTCATTAACTAAGGCTCAGCTTAGAGTTTTAGAAGAAATTGACTCAGATATGGAACGAGAAAAGCCAATGAATAGATTGCTTCAAGGGGATGTTGGTTCAGGTAAAACTGTTGTAGCATTAATTGCTGCGTATAAGTGTGTTAAAAGTGGATATCAAGCTGCAATAATGGCGCCAACTGCGATTTTAGCTAGTCAGCATTTGGAGAGTTTTACTGAAATTTTAAAAGATACTGGTATTAGATGTGAGTTGCTTATTAGTGGAATTACAAAAAAGAAAAAAGAGGATATTTTAAAAAGGCTAGAAGCGGGTGAAATAGATATTTTACTTGGTACACATGCATTATTAGAAGAGAATGTTGTGTTTAAAAATTTAGGATTAGTTGTTACAGATGAGCAACATAGATTTGGTGTAAGACAGAGAAGTATAATTACACAAAAAGGTGATAATCCAGATGTTTTAGTTATGACTGCAACTCCAATTCCAAGGACTTTGGCGTTGATTTTGTATGGCGATTTGGATATCTCAATTATTGATGAGTTGCCTCCTAATAGAAAGAAAATTGAAACATATGCTGTTACTAAAGGAATGGATCAAAGGGTTAATAATTTCTTAAAACAACAGATTGATCAGGGAAGACAGGCATATATTGTTTGTCCTCTTGTAGAAGAAAATGAAGAAATTAATGCAAAATCTGTTATGGAACTTGCGGAACATTATAAGAATGAAGTTTTTTCAGATTATAGAGTAGAGTATTTGCATGGAAAAATGAAGCCAAAAGAGAAAGATGCAATAATGGAAGAATTTAAAAATGGGAATATTGATATTTTAATTTCTACTACTGTTATTGAGGTTGGTGTTAATGTTCCTAATAGTAATATTATGATTGTTGAAAATGCTGAAAGATTTGGATTGGCACAGCTTCATCAGTTGAGAGGAAGAGTTGGAAGAGGTGAGTATCAATCATATTGTATATTAAAATATAATGGAAATTCGCAAGTAATAAGAGAGCGTATGAAGGTTATGACTTCAACTAATGATGGATTTGTTATTTCAGAAAAAGATTTGGAACTTCGTGGTACTGGTGAGTTCTTTGGAACAAAGCAACATGGTTTACCTGAATTTAAAATTGCCAATTTGTTTGAAGATATTGGGACACTGAAGGCTGTTCAAGCGATTGCAATTAAAATTATTAATGATGATCCAAAGCTTGAAAAAGATAAAAATAAATTACTTAAAAAGGTAGTTGATGAAAAATTTGGTAGTAGAATAGAAATATAAATTGTCGAAAATTGCGATGAAATCAATAATTGCAGACTTGCAATGTAAACAAAAAGGTGGTATAATGTTATTGTTAACATAATAAATAAAGCAACAGGCAGATGTGCCTAAGAGAAAGCATGAGGTAAAAGATATGCAGAAGGAAACAAGAAAATTAAGAGTAACTTTTGACAGAGAGCGGTTGCATTCAGCAATTGTTTTGGCAATGAGACGTCGAAGAATTCCAAAAGAGCTTATTGGATATGACATTATCCGTGGAACTGTATTTGGAATGATCGATCATCCGGAGTATTCTTTTGAAGATGCAGTTGAGAAAGCTGTTAATATCTGCAAATTGCCTGGATCACCGGAGACACTTGAAGATGGAATTGAAGAAGCTTTTGAATGCGTTGATGTTGTTCTTCGAGAAAAGGATTTTTATGATCCGGAAACAAACGAAAAGTATACTGATGAACAGTTGGTAGAAAAAGTTGTTCGGGCAATGGTATATGACATTTATAAGGATTTCTGCTATACGCAGACAATGGCATATATCAAGAAGCTGAAGCTTAAAGATGATTTCAGAACAGAACTCATCAAGAATATGCTTTTCAAAAAGCTTGTTGCGGATGATTCTACACAGGTGTGTATTTATGAGTACACATTCAGAAAGTCGTTCGTATGGCCGGCTAGTGAGCCGATTACAGATGAAGAGATTATGCAGAAAGTTGATGCAGTTCTTGGAAAGATTCCGGGAGGATTCACACCGTATGAATATGTCATGAAAATGGCAGATGAAATTTATGCGGAGAATGCAGCAGAGTAAAAGTTACATAGTTTTCTGAGAAGCACCTATCACTATTGTGGTAGGTGCTTTTCTTGATATTTGTTTGGTCATTGACTTTTGAATATGAAATAGGTATAATGCTAATGTAATTTAAGTAAAAAAGGATGTAGAAAATGGATTTATTTTTAAGAATGTTAGGTGCAGTATTTGTTTTAATAGGAATAATTTTAATATATGATGCAAGACCAATTACTAAAAAGTTTTTTAGCTTTGGAGATCAAAATGAAGGCGCACTTGGGCTTAAGATGTTCGGATTTATTTTTACTGTTATAGGAGGAGTTCTATTATTATTTTATTTGTAATAATAGATTAATATATTAACTATAATAAAAGGACAGGAAAAATATTTCTTGTTCTTTTTATCATTTATATAGAAAGAATATAAGACTTTATAAAAAAAGGTTATGGAAGGAGAAATGTTTATGAGAATTACTTATGAGGAAAAGGTTTTTGAATCAAATAAACCAGTAAAGGTTAATGAGATTTTAAAAAATGATATTAATGACAAGCATATTGCTTGTATTGTAAATAATCAGGTGCATGCGCTTGATTATGAAATAAGAGAAGATGCAGAGGTTAGTTTGCTAGATTCTAGTACAAAAGAAGGAAGAAGTGTATATATTAGAGGAATTATGTATATAATGGGTAAAGCTTTTCATGATATTTACCCAACAGCATGGCTTACAGTTAATTATCAATTACACAATTCAATGTTTTGTCAATTAGATAATATGGAATTAACTGAAGAGATGATACAAAAAGTTAAAAAGAGAATGCAAGAAATTATTGATGCAAAATTGCCAATTACAAAAACAGTTATGACAATGGATGAGGCTAAGGCTTTTTATGCTCATAGCAAAAATGCTAATGGAAGATTCCAGGTAAATACTCATACTAAAGAAGTTTCATTATATTTTTGTGAAGATTATTACAATTATTTATATGGACCAATGCCGTTACATACAGGTATGACACCATATTTTGATATTGAATTATATAAAGATGGATATTTAGTTCGTTATCCAGATAAAAAGAAACCTTATGAAATGGGTGAGTATGTTGAAACTAAAAAATTACTTGCTACATTTGATGAGTATGAAGATATTTATAGATTATTAAATGTTCATACTGTTCATAAATTAAATCAAAAAGTTGAAGATGGTACAATAAATGATTTCATTTTACTTTCTGAAGCTTTACATGAAAAGAAAATATCAATATTAGCAGATAAAATTTGTAGAAGAAAAAATGTAAAAATGGTTTTAATTGCGGGTCCTTCTTCTTCAGGAAAAACGACGTTTGCTAGGAAATTATCATTAGCATTAAGATTAAATGGTTTAACTCCAGTTACAATTTCTGTTGATAATTATTTTGTTGAAAGACCAGATACTCCAAGAGATGAATTCGGAAATTATGACTTCGAATGTATTGAAGCTATTGATCTTGATTTGTTTAATGATCATTTAGTTAAGTTATTAAATGGTGAAACTATTGAGGTTCCTAAGTTCGATTTTAAAGTAGGAACTAAAGTATATGATGGAACTACAATGTCACTTGGAAAAAATGATATTTTAGTAATTGAGGGTATTCATTGTTTAAACGATAGGTTAACAAAAGCTATTCCAAAGGATGAAAAAGTTAAGATTTATATCAGCGATTTAACTGTTTTAAATATTGATTATTTCAACAGAATTTCTACTACAGATACACGTTTGATTAGAAGAATTGTTAGAGATTACAAATTTAGAGGATATGATGCTTTAAATACTTTGAAGAGTTGGTATTCTGTAAATAGAGGTGAGGAGAAGAATATTTATCCATATCAAGAAGAAGCAGATTATATGTTTAATTCTTCACTTATTTATGAACTTGCTGTTCAGAAAAAATATGCAATTCCTTTATTAAAAGAAATTGATAGAAGTCATAAGGAATATGGGGAAGCTCAAAGATTAATTGAATTTTTGGAGTATTTTGATGATATTCCAGATGATGATATTCCAAATACTTCACTATTAAGAGAGTTTATTGGTGGCAGTATTTATCATAAGGAGACGAAAAAGAAATAATGGCTAATTTTGTTGTTATAGATGAAGAATTTATTTGTGAAAATTGTGGATTTCATGTTCCTAAATTAGGGTATTCTTGTAGAAATCACTGTCCTAAATGTTTACACTCAAAACATGTTGATATTAATCCTGGAGATAGAGAAGAGACTTGCCATGGGGATTTAGAGCCTGTTGGTTTGGAAATTGGAAAAAAAGGATATGTGATAGTGTTTAGATGTAAGAAATGTGGAGCAATACGAAAAAACAAGGCAGCAGATGATGATGATATGAATTTACTTATAGAATTGAGTACAAAACAATATTAATGCAAATACTATATTTTGGTAAAAAACACGAAAAGTATTGAAAAATCATGAAAAAGATGATAGAATAATTGTTACACAAAATATAGGAGGTGCTTTTTATGAAAAGAGAACGGAAGAAACTGAGGGTGCAACTTGTTGATGAAGATATGATTCTGTTAAAAGTGCCGGATAAAGGTATTGTTGAATGGAAAATTCTTCAGGTTTCAAAGGACTTTGTTGAGTTTGAGTATGCTCTTGATGATGTAATCTTTCGTCCCGGTGAATGGAACGAATGCAGACGCGAGCATATAAGACACTATGTTCTGGATCCAAAGAAGCAGAAAATCTGGCGTGCAACTGTTGCTTATACAAGTGCATTGATTGATTTGAAAGCTAAGAGACCGTTTGTATTTTGCACACATGGTAAGTTGATGCCGGTTAAATTGTCATCAGCTGAACTTGGTGATTATATGTGCTGTGGAGATCCTTCCAAAGATATAGAGCCAAGATTTTATCAGTTGAGAGGATTTAACTTTAACCGGTTACCAATGCAGAATGTTCGACCGATTGCTTTTTTCGCAGAGAGCGGAAAAACCTACGAGCTCAAGGTAGTTGAGCTGTAACAATGTGTAATAACAAAAAGCGGATGCGGTATATTTACCGCACCGCTTTTTGTAAGATAAGATATTTGAAAAAGTAGAGTATAGAAATTTGATTAAAAAATTGTATTTGAACATAGAGATAGAAAAACAAGTTACTTTAAAATATTTTGTTTTTAAAGTAACTTGTTTTTTTTTTATATTTCTCTATTTAAATTTGCATTTGTGTATTGATTTCCTTTTAATTTTTCACCTTTAGTAACTGTGTCGACTATTTGTTGTATTTCGGAAATATTTTCTTCCAAAATATCTATTCGAAGAGAAGTAATATTTTCGAAGTCATTTGGTGCAATTGATGTAATTTTTGAATTGTATAATGTAGATACAGTTTGTATGTTGTCTGGTTCGATTGGAAATTTTAAATTTAATCTATCTTTTAAATAATAGTTGTTATCTGTGTTGCATTTCATTGTACATTCTGGATAACATCTATTGCTTTTTCCAAGTGGACAATAATTCATATTCATTAATGGTGTTCTACCATAGCAAATTAATTCTTGATTTGATATTTCTAAAAATTTATCTATGGTGCTTTTATCTAGTTCTGGTGAAATTGTGAATTTATTTATTCCTAGTTTATCAAGTTCAGCTAATGTGCGTTGATTAAAAATGTTAAATGTGTAGTTTGCAATAAATTCAAAATTTTCTGTATTAAAATCTTTTAAAAACTTGAAGTTTGATATATTTGAAAGAATGAATCCTTTGATATTGTATGTATTTATAGTTTTTTCTATATTGGCTGCAAGTAGATTTCTATAGTTAGATTTTATTATAGTAGGTAAATAAATGTATAAATTAAATTTATTACTTAGGTCATTTATTATTTGTTCATATTTCTTTTGAGTAAAGAACTTTAATGGAATATATATGTTATTTATTCCTTGTAAGCTTGTATAATCTTCGTTTAAATTGATTTTATTTAATAGTAAAGATATTGATTTTTCTTGATTTGTTTTATTATAGTAGTTCATATTTTCAAATTCTTTATTTGTTGCTCTTTGAATTTTACTTTTTGCAAAGTCTTCAACTAGTGTAAGGGCAGTTCTTCTTAATTCATTTAATGCTTTTATGTTTGGTAAGAATGTGTTTTCGTCTAATTTTATTTTAATATTTTTAAAGTAATAAGGTGTGTTATTTGTTTTTGTAATTTGTGATATTACTTTTTCTTTTTCTAGAGGATGTTTTATTGAGTCTGTTGGAATTGCATCAATTTCACAATAGATATCTAACTTCCTATATATTTCTAAATAACAAGCAGAACTTACATGTATTGAAATTGGTGAGTTTTTAACAATTTTTATTTCACAGTTAAGAGGTATTTTTTTAGTTTGAATGTCATTTTCAAAAGAAGAGTAGGCAAGAGTGGTTAATTGCTTTGATGACATTTTATATATTTTATCTCCAACTTTAATATTTCCTTTCATTCTGCCAATAGTTACGAAATCGTTTGGATTAGCTGTTTTTATATTGGTATTTTTAGTCATTAATTCAGAGATTGTGTATGTTCCGGTTTCTTTTTCTAGAGCGATTGTATCTCCGATTTCGATTGGTTCGTTTAGGTTAAGTGTGATTAAACCTTTTGATGGATTATATTTTGCAACATGCCCTAAAAATAATCCCATATTATTAGGCTTTTCAGAGAATATTAAATTCTTATTTGCGTGAGGATTTAGATGTCCTGATGAGAAGTTACCTCTATTAAATACTTGCATTAAATCTTTTCTGTCTTGTTCATCTATTTTGTATGTTTTATTTGATTTAGCTAAATTGATATATTTTCTATAAATTCTTGTAACTGTTGCAACGTATTCAGGTGATTTCATTCTTCCTTCAACTTTTAGCGATTTTACGCCACAGTTTATTAGTCTTGGTAGGTAGTCTAGTGAGCATAAATCCCTTGGACTTAATAAGTAGCCTTTATCTAAAGTTGTTTTTTCATTTTCTATAAGTTCATATGGAAGTCTACAACTCTGTGCACATTTGCCACGGTTTCCTGAACGACCACCAATCATACTAGAAAATAAACATTGGCCAGAATATGAAATGCAAAGAGCACCATGAATAAAACATTCTATTTCAATGTTTGAATTTTCACAAATATATTCAATTTCTTCAATTGATAATTCACGGGATAGAACAACTCTTGAAAAACCAAGTTCTTGTAATTCTAAAACTCCTTGAAGATTATGTACAGACATTTGTGTGCTAGCATGAATAGGTAGGTCTGGAAAGTTTTTGATAAGCATTTTGGCTAGACCTAAATCTTGAACTATTATTGCATCTATGCCAGATTCATATGCTTTTTTTGCAACATTAAATGCTGATTCTAGTTCATCATCTTTTATTAATATATTTAGTGTTAAATTTGTTTTAACACCTCTAATTTTACAATATTCGATAGCTTTTGCGAGTTCATCATCATCAAAATTATTTGCATATGCACGAGCGCTAAATAGGTTTGCTCCGAAATATATGCAGTTTGCTCCGTTTTGCACAGCAGCTTTAAGACATTCAAAATCACCAGCTGGTGACAAAAGTTCTATTTCTGATTCCATATTTTTTCCTCTTTTCTTTTTTTAGAACCAAAGCGGACATTAATAATGGTTGCACTGATTATAACTTTTTAAGTCCGCGTTTTTGTTCATGTGCGAAATTCGCAAAGCAAATTTCTGTGTATTGTTTATTTTATATAATAGGAAGTTCGGAGAACTTTTCTATTATATAAAATAATTATATCATAAAAAAATTTTAAGTATAGAGCAGAAGGCTGGAAAATGTAACAAAAATAACATATTTATTTTATTGACTAAAAAATACGTATAATATATACTAATTTTGAATAAAAATGCCGTATTTTGCGGTGAGGAGGAACAAATGAAAAAATTAAGTATAAAATTAGTAGTTTTTATTCTTGTAATTTCAATTATATTTAGTTTTATTCAAATATTTTTTGTAAAATCAGAAGTTCATGCTGCTAATCTTAGCAGTTCATATACCCAATATATAAAGTCTGGAATAAGTGCGTTTCCAGAGAGTTATCAAAAGAAATTAGCGTATTTAAAATATAATCATCCGAATTGGCAGTTTAAAGCATATTATACTGGAATTGATTGGCATGAACTTACTTCTAGTTCTGCTGAAAATCGATGTTTAAAAAATACAATGTATAAATCTGCTTTAGTGGATCCATTAACATTATGTGTTTGTGGAAGAAACGGTGATCCTGGTTATTATTGTGCTTCTGCTAAAATGGTTAATTATTATTTAGATCCAAGAAATTTCATGGATGAATCAATGGTATTTCAGTTTTTAGATTTAGCTAATGGTGATGGCGTTACAAGAGCTGTTGTAGCAAGTGCAACTGCTAATACATATTTATATCAATATGTTGATGATATTATGACAGCTGCTTCTGAAGCTGGAATAAATCCATTACATATTGTTGCAACTATTTTCCAAGAGCTTGGAAGAACTGGAACGCCAAGAGCTATTTCTGGTACGGTTCCTGGTTATGAAGGATTGTATAATTTTTATAATTATGGTGCTACAGATGGAAATGGGGCTGTTGAAAGAGGTTTAGCTGAAGCTGGAAGACAAGGTTGGACTTCACCAAGATATGCTTTAATAGATGGAGCAAAAAAAGTATTGAAAAATGATTATATTGCAGCAGGCCAAACTACAAAATATTTTTATAAATTTGATGTTGTTGGAAATGAGATTTTAACTGAAAGTATGGGACCAAGAACATATGCATTAAAATATTTTTATGGACATCAATATATGACTAATTTAAGAGATCCTTCTAGTCAAGCTGGTTCTTTATATGATATTTATGCTGATGGAGAAATATTGAATGAGCAATTAACTTTTTTAATTCCTGTTTATAATAATATGCCTGATGCTACTATTCCTGTTCCAACGTCACTTACAGCAAATCAACAATCTTTATATTATATAAATAGTATGAAGATTGGAGGAATTAATTTTAGAAAATCTCCAAATGGAGATGCATTAGGATCTGTTTATAAAAATACTGTTGTAGAACTTTTGGATAATCAAGGATATTGGTCAAAGGTTAGAATTATTAGAGCTACATCATATGTTCCTGGAGAAAAGAGATGGAATTCTGAAAGGTTAGAAGGTTATGTTGCTACATCTTATTTGAAGAGTGTGACAGAAGATATACCGGATTATAGAAATCAAGTTGATATGGGAGATGGCGGAACAAATCCAACACCAACTCCTAATCCAGATATAGGTTCATCTGATTTTAAAATTGATGGAGATAGTCTTGTTATGACTCCAGCAACAACTGTAAAGAGTATAAAAGATAAATATGCTGGTGCTGTTGTAAAGAAAGCAGATGGTACTGATATTTCAGGGACACAAGATTCAATTGGAACTGGTATGACAATTACGATTGACGGTAAGACATATACAGTAGTTAAGTATGGAGATGTTAGCGGGGATGGAGTAATTACACCTTCAGATTATGTAAAAATTAAAAATAAAATAATGGGTGCATCTTCTTTAAATGGAGCGTATGAAAGAGCAGCAGATGTTAATAAAGATGGAACAATATCTCCAGCGGATTATGTAAAAGTAAAAAACCATATAATGAAAGTAAGTAGTATAACGTTATAAAAAGTTAATTAGAAAGGAATTTATATAATGAAAAAAGATATTTTAATAAAGACAATATTTATAATTATAGCTATGTTAATTATAATGTTATTGATGTCAATTAAGGCAAATGCAGTTTCTTTGAGTATTACTCCTTCGAAGAAGACTGTAGCACCAAATGAAACTTTTACGGTTACAGTTACACTTAAAGATGGAGCAGGTTCTATTACTGCTGGTGGAAGAACGGAATGGTTAGATAATTCTTCTTTTACATATTCAGTAACAGCAGGAGCAAGTGGAAGTGTTGGATTAAGTGCGTCTGGTGTTGCAGCGGATTATAAAACTGAAGCTGATACACCTGTAACTGCTAATGCATCAGTAAAAATAGCTTCAAATGGTTCTAACAATGGTGGTTCTACTAACAATGGTGGAAATACTAATACGGGAAATGGTGGAACAACAGATTCTGCTCCAACATTGAGTAATTTAGGAATTCGTCCAAATGATTTTAAAGGTTTTACGCCAGGTAAAAAGCAATATTCAGTAACTGTTCCAGCTGACTGTACATCTATTGAAGTATATGCAAGTTCAAAAAATGGAACTGTTTCAGGTACTGGAACTAAAACATTAAAAAATGGAACTAATAGATTTGATGTTACAGTTTCAAATGGTTCTAAAAAAACTACGTATACAATTTTAGTTACAAAGAAAAGTGATGAAGATGGAGAAACACCTCCAAATACAATTGATGAGGAAAATCCAGATGAAACAATACAAGAGGGAATTGGTCTTGCTTCTCTTGAAATTGAAGGATATACATTAGATAAGGAATTTAAAACAGATGTATATGAATATACTGTTAAAGTTAATAAACAGCTTACATTAGAAGATTTAGAAGCAATAAAAGAAAAAGTAAAAGCAGTAGCAAATACCGAAAATGTTACAGTTGATATTGCTACAAATGTTTCAGAAGATAAGGTTTCAACAATTGTTATTACTGTAAAAGATGAAGAAAAAGAGTATGCTAAGTATGTTGTTACTTTTGAAGTTAAAAAAGAGGATACTAAAGTTGCTGGAATTATAAAGAATAATTCAAATAGTCCAACAATAGGAATGTTTGGATTAACAGAGGAACAACAAATTTATGCTATTTTAGGTGGAATAGGAATTACAACATTTTTAGCTATTGTGTTTGCTTGTGTTTCATATGCTAAGAGTAGACGTATTGCAGAATATGAAGAAGATGAATATGAAGAAGAAAATTCTGATTTTGAGAAAATGAACCAATATTATATTGGAATGGAAAATAACAAAACGGAAGAATCTGTTAGTGACAGGTCTGCGGAAATAACGAGTGAACCTACTGTTAAAGAAACAATTGAGGATGCGGCAACAAGTTTAAGAAAAACAAATGGATATAGAAAGTTATCTCGTGGAAGACGTTCTTATGGAAAACATTAATATTTAAACGGACTGTTATGGTCCGTTTTTTTGTGTTAAATTTTTATTGTTTTTTTATATATTAGGAAGTTCTAAGAAATTTTTTATCATGTAAAAAGCAAAAGCAGAGACTTAGGGGGATCTCTGCTTTGCTTTTAATAATTTTTAGTATTTATATTATCACTTTTTATCTAATATTACATTTTATATATGGCTTATAATTTTGATAATCACGGGGCCACGGAGAAAATATCAAAATCAAAACTAAGGCATATTAAAACTCCTTTCTTTTGTGATTTTAGTTAATATTTATATTAACGCATTGCAAGACCATTTTTCTGAATATAAATAGCTAAAAATTATTATTATATATTTTAATTTGGGGAAGAATTGTATTAGGTAAAATACAATTGGTTAGAAATAAAATACGTTAATAAAATATTAACTATTGAGATTATACTATGTGTTTTTATAAATTGCAAGAAATTTCCATTGACAAAAATGGACAATAATCGTCAAATATGCTACGTTAAAAGAAAAAAGTAAAGTACGATACGTGTTGAAAAAAGCAATGATGTATGCTATAATTTATGCGTAACTTGGTAATGTGCTTTTGAAAGGAGCGTATGCGCATGAAGGAAATGACATTAAGAGAGTATTTGGAAGTTGCTTGTCCATATTTAGAATGTTGCTTGGTTGGTAGAACACCAACTGAGGAAAAAGATTTTTTCAAACGGATAGCAGAGAAGTATGATTTTGAAAAGATGTTCAGAGCAAAAGCAAATGAAGACATTTCTTGGTTGAATTTGGCTGAGAAAGAGGTTTTCTATTTCGTAGATGTTGTTAAAAATGGTCTACGTATTTCAAGAGTTGATCCAGAAATTAAGTTGTTGAAACTTGAATTTGGAAAAAAGGCAGTAATTAAGCTGATGGTTGATACCAAAACTGTTCATAGTTTCAAATAGAACTGCTGGTTCACTTGTGACGAGGAATGTACCTTCAATTTTTTTGGGGTACATTTTTTGTGTACAAATATTTAAAATAATAAATATAGCTTTTTAAACAAAACTTACATAAAATATACTTTGGGATTTTTATAATGTTTTTATTGAAAAAATTTTCTTTTTGAGATATACTGACGGTGATGCAAAGGAGAAGTTATGAAAGAGAAAAAAACATTTATTTTAGCGGTTCCAACTTTGATTATATTTGTAGTAGTTGTTATTGGAATTTGTATTATTTTTTATAATAGAAATTTTAAGAAAATGACAAAAGAGGATGTTAAAACTTTAGCTCAAAAAGTGGCTACTATTAATAATATTTCTTGTGAAGTGCTTACGGAGAGCAGCGAATCAGAAATTGCTGGTACAATATCTGATTATAAATTATGCAATGAAAAATTAGTTAGTAATGTTGATAATTTTAAGATGTATGATGATAAAAATGAAAAAACATTGTTACAAATAGATGAAAAGCAAAAGATAGTGTATCAGTATAAAGAGTATAACAGTGCGCTTGATGAGTTTGAAACGATGATATGCTCTGTTGCTAAGTTGCTAGAGAGTGATGAATATCAGTATGAGTTTAAGAATTATGAGACTGTTAATGGAATAAAATGTGTTTCTTTTTCATTGTCAAATGATAGTATAGTATTTGATATTTGGTTGGATAAATCAACTGGAATGATTGTGAAGATGATTTGCCATTATATTGGGGATGGTAGCAACAGCATTGACACAACATTAAATTATAGATATCAGCTAAATAATGTTACAGATGAGGATGTTAAAAAGCCTGACTTGACGGGTTATACAATTACAGAAATATAAGGTGTACAAATGAGGAGTGAAAAGTAATTTATGAATGGTTCAAATTATTTGGTCAAATTTTTATATGATGTAGATGTTTTGATATCTGAAATAAATAAGTTTAACAGTAAAAAACGTTTATATAAAGCCAATTCAGAAAAATTTGGAATAGAGTATGATGTTAGATTTTCAATTTCTCCAGATTATTTTATTAAATTGCGTGATTTTTTACAAAAGAAAATAGAACATGAGTGCTGTTATGATAGAAATATTGTTAATGTTAAGAGAGAATTTTCGAGGGAAGTTCCTTACATTAAAACAAAGATTCAAGAAGAGCTAATTAGGATTAATTATGTTCAAGAAAAAGAAATGAATAAAGTTGTAAGACAAGCTATTTATGATTCAAAGATAGAAAATGAAAATAAGATTATAAGCAGTTTAGATTGCGAGGATTCTTTGTGGGATAAATTTGTTGGTAGAGCAAAATATAGAAAGCTAGCTATAAAGAATCACGAGTTAAAAAAGAAAGTTATAGCTCAAGAATTTGAAAAAGATAACAATGAAAAAAAGACTATTTTTGAATTGGTTAATATGATTGAAAATGAAAAGGTTAAAAGCGGTGAGCTTTTGTGCATACAAGATGAAATGATAAAGTTTTTTATGATAGATAGAAATGTTATAAAAAGAGATTCAGCTTCTTCATGGAAAGTGGCTAATATTGTGCCTACAGGATTTTTTAATCAAAGAGCTTATTATAGAATTCTTAATAAAAATTTAGAAGAGAAAAATGTGACTTTGAAAAATAGTTTAAAAGATTCTTCAAAAAATGGTTTGAGCGAATGTAGTTTTACTAAAGATGGATTAATGAGAATAAATGCAAAACTTGCGAAAATATTAAAAGGGAAAATGGTTATAGATTCATAGTAAAGGATGGAATAATGGAAGCAATTAAAAAATATTATACGAAGTATGAAGAGGTTATAAAATATTTATTTTGGGGAGTTATGACTACTGTTGTTAATTTTGCTACTTTTTATTTACTTATTACTATTATAGGAAGTGGTAAAGGTAGTTGGAATGCTTTATTTACTGATTTTAATAGGTATAGAGAGATTATTTCTGATATAGAAACATCAACTATTATTGGAAATGTATGTAACATTTCAGCAATTATAGTTTCAATACTTTTTGCTTATGTTACTAATAGAAATTTCGTTTTTAAGGATAAGGCTCATGGAAAAAAAGCAATTATGAAAGAAATGACTTCATTTTTTGCTTGTAGAATTTTTACTATGGTTGTTGATACTGCAATTTATTGGATTGGATGTACAACTCTTAAGTTCCCAGCTTTGATAGTAAAGATGGTTAGCCAAGTAGTAGTTATAGTTTTAAATTATGTTTTTAGTAAGCTTATTGTTTTTAAGAAAAAAAGTACTGATAAATAAAAGTAGTAAATAGGAAAGAGTGTTTTTATGAATTTTTTTGTACCAAAGGAGTACGTTAGTGAAAATCAGATTGTTATAAAAGGTTCTGATGTTAATCATATAAAAAATGTTCTAAGACATTCAATTGGTGATGTTTTAGATATTGTTTCTGATAATGTTAAGTATTCTGCAAAAATTATTGAAATAAGTTCAGATTTTGTAAGATGCGAGATAGAAGATGTACATAAAGAAGATACAACTAATATTAAAATTACAATTTTTCAAGGTTTAGCTAAGGCTGATAAAATTGAATATATAATTCAAAAGTGCACAGAGCTTGGAGTGTATGAGATTGTACCTGTTGAGATGAAGCGTTGTGTAGTTAAACTTGATTCAAAAGATAAAGTTAAGAAAATTGATCGATGGAAGAAAATTGCGGAAGTTGCTGCAAAACAATCTCTTAGAAATGATATTTTAAGAGTTGAAAAGGTTTATTCTTTTGAAGACATGGAAAGTTGCTTGAAAAATTATGATTGCGTGATATTAGCTTATGAAAAAGAAAAAGATGTTACATTAAAAAGTGTTTTAAAGAAAATAGATTGTGGGTCTTGCAATATAGCTGTTATTATTGGCCCAGAGGGCGGATTAGATGAGAGTGAAGTTGAAAGATTAGTTGGTCAAGGTGCGATATCTGTTACTCTTGGAAAAAGAATCTTGAGAACTGAAACTGCGCCTGTTGCTATGTCTGCGATTATAATGTATGAGCTTGAATCATAATTAGTAAGAAAGGATTTGAGAATGGAATCAACAGATAAAGAAGTAGAAGTTAAAAAAAATATTATTAATAAGATTAAAGTACCAAAGGAACAAAGAGAAAAAATTTATGTAAAAATTTTTAAAGAATTTGGCATAGCTATTTTAATTTTTATTTATTTTTTCTTTCTTAACTTAGGATATGTTAGAATTGAATCAAATATTTTTAAAGAAGATTTACATACGTTTGCTGGAATTTTAGTAATTTCATCAATATTACTTTTTGAAAGCGCATATAGAAAAGATAGTGATGAGATAGCTATACATGGTGTAGAATTACTAGTTGTAGCAATTCTTACTTTGTTTATGCCTTATATATATTTTTATAGAGGTGTTTCATTTAAGTTTTTATATTCAATATCTCCTATTTATATTGCATTTTATTTTTTAGTAAAATCGTTTATTATTTATAATATTGAAGTAAGAAAATATAGAGATAGCTTAAGTGATGTTAAAGAAATACTGACTAATAAGGAAAAGTCTTATTTAGATGAGGAAAATATAAAGAAGTTTGACGAAATAAAATTAGAAAAACAAGAGCGTGTTAAAAAGGCGAATACTAAAAAGAAAATGGCTAAGATGATAAATGATAATAGAAAAAGAGTTAGAAATGAAAAAGATAAAAACACTAAAGGAAATGACCAAAAGAAGAATGAAAGTAAAGAAAAAGTTGAAGCTAAAGGTACTTCTGTTAAGAAAAGCACAGTAGGAAAAGGTTCTAAAGAAAGTGCTGAAGAAAAAGTTGTAAAGAAGACATCTACCAAAACTAAGAAAACTACAGTGACTACTACTAAAAAGAGAGGAAGGCCAAGAAAAAATACAAAAAAAGATGTTAAACCTCTTGCTACGGCAGGAAGATCTAAAAAGAAAGATGGAGATAATAAAAATGATTAAAAGTATGACAGGCTTTGGAAGAGCTAGATTTGAGTGTGAGGGAAGAGAATATAGTGTTGAGATTAGATCTGTAAATCATAAATATAGTGACATTTCTGTAAAAATGCCTAGACAGATCTCATATCTAGAAGAAAATGTTAGAAAAGAGATTTCTTCTAAAGTTTCTAGAGGAAAAATTGATGTTTTTATTACTATGCAAGATTATAGCGAAAAGGGAAAGAACATTAAAATAAATAAGGAACTTGCTAAGATTTATATTTCACAATTAAGAGAATTAGCTGAAGAAACTGGAGTATCTGCGAATATTGATGTTATAGATATTTCAAAGTTTCCAGAGGTTTTAAATATTTCTGATGAAGATAATGAAGAACTTTATTGGAGCGAACTATCACAGGTTTTGAGTATTGCTTTAGATAATTTTGTTTCAATGAGGGAAGTTGAAGGAAGTAAAATATGTGAGGATTTAAAAGTTCGAATTGATCGTATTCAGAAAAAAGTTTCTGAGATTTCTTCGTATTCTGCTGGACTTGTGGACGAATATATAGTAAAATTAAAAGGAAGAGTAAAAGAACTAATGAATACAGATATTGTAGATGAGAATAGATTAGCACAGGAAATTGTGATTTTTTCTGATAAGTCATCTATACAGGAAGAGCTAACAAGATTAAATAGTCATATATCTCAATTTTTAAGTCTAATTCAATCTGGTGCTTCTCCAGTTGGTAAGAAATTTGATTTTATTATTCAGGAGATGAATAGAGAAGTTAATACTATTGGGTCAAAGGCTAATAGTACTGATATCTCAAAATGTGTAATTGAATTAAAAACTGAAATTGAAGATGTTAGGGAACAAATTCAAAATATTGAGTAGAAAGGAAGATGCTTATGCAACTAATTAACATCGGTTTTGGAAATATAGTTTCTGCAAATAGAATAATCTCTATAGTGAGTCCTGAATCTGCACCAATAAAAAGATTGGTTCAAGAAGCAAAAGACTCAAAGATGGCAATTGATGCTACGTACGGAAGAAGAACAAGAGCTGTTATTATTATGGATTCTGGACATATTATTTTATCAGCTGTCCAACCAGAAACAGTAGCAGGTAGATTAGATAAAGATGTAGTTGAAGAATAGATTAATTTGTAAGGAGGCGTATTATTATGATGGTAAAACCTACAGTAAATGAATTATTAGAAAAAATAGATGATAGATATCGTTTAGTTCTAGTAACTTCAAAAAGAGCAAGACAATTAGCAGAAGGTGCTGAACCTTTAACTGATAAACACGAAGAAAGTTTTGTAACTCTTGCTGCGCAAGAAATTGCTGAAGGTAAAGTTACAGCAATTGATGATGGAAATTCTGAAGAAGATGATGAAAAAAATATTGCTGAACCGGATATTGAAGCTAATATCGAAGTTGAAAATCCAACAAGAAAATAATTAAAAAATAGCGTATTTTGTTATGAATACGCTAATTTTTTCTATTATAAGAGTAACTTATATAAAATTTGCTTTGCAAATTTTTATACATAAATAAGAATGCGGACTTAAAAAGTTATGATGGAAAAATGTTCTAAATAGGAAAGTATTAAATAAAGGAGGAAGTGAAATGTTACTTATTTTGTCTGGAGTTGCTGGCTCAGGAAAAGATACAATTAAAAAAGAATTAATTAAAAGAATGGAAAATGTTGAGTCATTGCCTTCTTATACTTCAAGACCACAAAGACCAGGGGATATTAATGGACAAACATATTGTTTTGTCACTAAAGAAGAGTTCGAGAAAATGCTTGAAAATGATGAGTTTTATGAATATGATGTCCATCACAACAATTATTATGGAACTTCAAAGAAATTTTTAAATGATAAAATTGCTAGTGGAAAAATAATTGTTAAGGACATTGATGTTAATGGGACAGAGCATTTGAAAGAAATTTTAAAGAATGATACTAAAGTTGTTACTGTTTTTTTAAAGGTTCCAAAGGAAGAGTTAAAAAGAAGACTTGAGAATAGAATTGATAAACCGGGTCCTGATGAGGTTAAGCTTAGACTTAATAGATTTGATTATGAAGAATCTAAAATTGGTTTATATGATTATGTTTTGAAAAATAATGACTTAGAGAAAACTGTTCAAATTATTATGACTATTATTGAAAATGAGGTTCGTTTAGAAACTGAAGGAAAATAGTTTGTTTAAATAGGATTTTTAGGGGACGTTGAAAATGACAAGTGTGTTAATTTCAACGTCTTTGTTAATGTTGATTGACTAAGAATATAAAAAGTTTATGTAATAGTTCGTGATGGCTATTGGATGATGGGGTGCATGTCAAAAAGGACGTCCCCATGATATAGATGGTGAAGGGTGGTTAAAAAGAATATTCACACGATATTTTGTGCTGATTGCTGAGGGTGAGGTGTATGCTGGAAAGAACGTTCCTATAACACTTTGCAATGGTTACATTTTTTTGTTATACTTACATGGGTAAAGGAGTTAATATATGTTTGCTTCAATTTTAATTAATACTAATGCAAAGGAATTGAATAGAGTTTTTGATTATGTGGTTCCAAATGAGTACGAGAATGTGATTTCTGTTGGGGCTAGAGTTTTTGTGCCATTTGGTAAGGGAAAGAATTTGTCAGAGGGGTATGTTGTAGATTTAATGGATTCTTCTGAATTTGCTAATAAGGAGATTGCGAGTATTGAGGATTCAATTTTAACAGAGGATAATGTGGAACTTGCTAAATTGATGGCTCAGAAGTATTTTTGTAATGTTGCAGATTGTATTAAATTAATGTTACCTCCAGGTGCTTCAAAAAAAGACTTGGATAAAAGGGTTAAAGACAAAACGGCTAGATTTGTTTATTTAAATAAAGAAAAAGATGAAATAAGATTTGATATAGATAATAATATTAAGAGTGACAAGCATAAGAAATTATTGGAGTTTTTGCTTGAAAATGATGGATTTGATGTTACTGATTTGGAGGTTATTACTGATGTTAGTAAGGGAATAATGAAGACATTAGAGAAGAATGGTTATATAAAATTTGTTTATGAAAAGGTAAATAGAAATCCGTTTGCTCATAAGAATATTGATAGAGATTCTAAGCTTGAACTTAATGATGAACAACAATCGGTTTATGATCAGATTGAGTTTATGATTGAAAATGAGGAGTTTGCTGAGTTTTTATTAAAGGGAATTACTGGTTCAGGAAAGACAGAAGTGTATTTACAAGTTATTGAAAAGGCTTTGAGTATGGAAAAAAGAGCGATGGTACTTGTTCCAGAAATTTCTCTTACACCTCAAATTGTTGATAGGTTTTTAGCTAGATTTGGTGATTGTGTTGCTGTTTTACATAGTAAATTATCAGATGGTGAGAGGTTTGATGAGTGGAATAAAATTAAAAATGGTGAGGCTAAAATTATAATTGGTGCTCGTTCAGCTATTTTTGCTCCTATAGAAAATTTAGGGATAATTATTATTGATGAAGAGCATGATAATTCATATAAATCTGATATGACACCACGTTATCATGCAAAGGATATTGCAAGATTTATTGCTAAAAAAAATAATATCCCTTTGATTTTAGGAAGTGCTACCCCTGATATTTGTGATTATTATAAGGCTTTGAATCATGATAAGGAACTTGTTGAACTTACGAAACGAGCTAATAATGCTAGTTTACCTAATATTGAAATTGTTGATATGAGGCAGGAGTTGGCAGTCGGAAATAGGTCAATGTTTAGTTTGAAATTGCAAGAAAAATTAGCAGAGAATTTAAAAAATAAAATGCAGACGATTTTATTTATAAACAGAAGAGGCTTTTCAACTTTTGTTATGTGTAGGGATTGCGGATATGTTGTTAAATGTCCTAATTGTAATATTGCACTAACATATCATAGTTTTGGAAATATGCTTAAATGCCATTATTGCGGACATGAGCAACCAGTTTTGAAAATATGTCCAGAGTGTGGTAGTTCTAAGATAAAATATTTTGGAACAGGTACTCAAAAGGTTGAAAGTGAGATTTCAAAGTTGTTTCCAGAAGCGTCTACAATTAGAATGGATATTGATACTGTTAGCAAGAAAAATTCTCATGAAAATATTTTGAATAAATTTAAAAATGAAAATATTGATATTTTAATTGGAACACAGATGATTGCTAAGGGTCATCATTTTCCAAATGTTACTTTGGTTGGTGTTATTGCAGCTGATGGTACTCTTAATATTGGTGATTATCGTGCAGAGGAACGTACATTCCAGACTATTACTCAGGTTGCTGGTAGAGCTGGTAGAGGTGAGCAAAAGGGTGATGTTATTGTTCAGACTTATAATCCAGATAATTATGCGATTGTTTGTAGTAAAAATCAGGATTATGAAAAATTTTATGATGGAGAGATCATGCTTAGAAAAAGGTTGAATTATCCGCCTTTCTGCGATATAATACTTATCAGGGTTAATGGAGAGAACTTGGAAAATGTTAAAAAAGTTTCGGCAAAATTGTATGAAGAATTGTTAAAAGAAAGAAATGAAAATTTACTGATTTATAAACCTGTTGCTTCACCTATTGATAAAATTCAGAATACATATAGATGGAGAATTATTATTAAAGGAAAGCTTAATAGAAAAGCAATTTATACGATAAATAGTGCTATAGGAAAATTAAAAAAGGTTAAAGATATTAATATAATTGTTGATACTAATCCAAGTAATATGATGTAGAAGAGGAGAGAATTAATATGGCAATACGTAGTTTAAGATATGAAGGAGACGAAATTTTAAAGAAAAATTCAAGAAAAATTGAAGTAATTGATGATAGAATTAAACAATTAGCTGAGGATATGTTTGACACTATGCATAAATTTGATGGATTAGGACTTGCCGGTGTTCAAGTTGGAGTTTTGAAAAGAATAATTGTTATTGATCTATATGATGATGTATCAAAATTTTGCTTAATCAATCCTGAAATAGTTGAAACTTCAAAAGAAACAGTTGAATTAGAGGAAGGATGTTTGAGCTATCCAAATCAATTTGGTAAAGTTGTAAGATTTACTAAGGTAAAAGTTAAGGCTTTAGATTTAGATGGAAAAAAGGTTACACTTGAAGCTGAAGGACTTTTAGCTCAAGCATTGCAACATGAAATAGATCATTTGAATGGTCAAACATTTAAAGAAAAGATTTTACCAGGAACATTTGAAATTATTACACCTCAAGAAGAGGAGAGAAGATAAGTATAAAGTTTGAAAGGAGATTTTTTAATGAAGATTGTTTTTATGGGAACTCCTGATTTTGCTAGGGATTCATTAAAGGCTGTTGTTGAGGCTGGACATGAAGTAGCTCTTGTTGTTACGAATCCTGATAAACCAAAGGGAAGAGGTATGAAGCTTATTCCTTCTGATGTTAAAAAATATGCAATTGAACAAAATTTAGAGGTCGTTCAACCTGTTAAGGTGAGAAATAATCCAGAGTTTGTTGAACAATTAAAAAATATTAATCCTGATGTTATCTGTGTTGTGGCTTATGGAAAGATAATTCCTAAGGAGATATTAGATATTCCAAGATTGGGATGTATTAATGTTCATGGCTCATTGCTTCCAAAGTATAGAGGTGCTGCTCCAATTCAGTGGGCTGTTTTAAATGGAGATAAGGAAACTGGTATTACTACAATGTTTATGGATGTTGGAATGGATACTGGTGATATGATAAATAAAGAAGTTGTACAGATCGGTGATGATGAAACTACTGGTGAACTTTGGGATAGATTATCTATTATTGGTGCTAAATTGCTTGTTAAAACATTGAAAGATTTGGAAAATGGAACATATAAAAGAGAAAAACAAGGTGATGATTTTACTGTTGCTCCAATGATAAAAAAAGAGATGGCAAAAATTGATTGGGAAAATCAAACGTCTAGTGAAATTAAAAATCTTGTTAGAGGTTTAAATCCTTTTATGGGTGCATTTTCATTTTTGAATGATAAGAAAATTAAAATTTGGAAAGTTGAAAAATTGAATGATAAATCTGAAAAAGAGCCTGGAACTGTATTAGTTTCTGATTCTAAAGCTGGATTAGTTGTAGCTACAAAGGATGGAGCTGTATCCGTTTTAGAAATTCAAGGTGAAAATTCTAAAAGAATGGGTATTTCAGATTATTTGAGAGGAAATAAAATTTTAGTTGATGAGAAATTCAAATAATAGTTGTAAAAAATTTGCTTAATTGATATACTATTAAAAGATTAAGGAGGATTTGCAAATGGATGAAGAAAAGGATTTAACAGAGGTTAATGTTGAAAATTCTGATGGAGAAGGAATTCGTATTGCAAATGATGTAATTGCAGCAATTGCAAATAAGTCAGCTTCAGAAGTTCCAGGAGTTTTTAGTATGTCTGGAGGAATTTCAGATGTTTTCGGAAAGAAAATGTCAAAAGGAATTAAAGTTGATGCTGATGAGAAAAATACTAAAATAGATGTAAACATCATAGTTGAGTATGGTGTTAGAATTCCAGATATAGCATTTGAGATTCAAAATCGTGTAAAAAAGGCAGTTGAGTCAATGACTGGACTTGTTGTAACTGAGGTTAATGTGCATGTTCAAGGAGTTAATTTGCCTGAGGAAGAAAATAATGAAAATTAATTTTACAGAAGAGGAGAGTAAAAATGAAATTAGTTGATAGATTTAGTATGATTGTTTTTTCAATTATCGTATTTATATTATCTGGATTCACAATATTGGTTAGCACAAATATTATAGATGTAGATATATTTAATAGTATGTTTGATTTGTTATCAGAAAATATTGTTCTTACAGTTTGTGTATGTATTTTATTATGTTTGTGGTCAGTTTCAAATATATTTTTTAGAAATGGTTCTAGAAATGAAAATGCAAATGGAGTTTTACTAGAAAATGCAAATGGTTCATTATTGATAACAAGAGAATCTATTTCTAATTTAGTTGAATCAGTTTTGAAAAAGAATGATGAAATAAAAGAGGCTAGTGTAAAAATTGAATTTGATGCTGATAAAGATGTTATTATAAATATTGTTGCTGTTATTAAGGATAATGCAATAATTAAGGAAACATCTTCAAAATTGCAAGAGAACATTAAACTTGCAATTAAAAAGGCAACAGATTTAGAAGTAAGTAATGTTAATATTAAGATAAAAAATGTTGAGCAAGAGAAGAAAGTAACACCACAATAAAGGAGAGATTTCTATGGAAAAATTTCTACAATTTGTAATTGATAATAAGTATCCAATTATAGGATTTATTGTAGCGATAGTTTTAATTGCTACTGGATTATATAAATTAATAATTCCTATAGCTTTAATAATTTTGGGAATATATGGTGGAATATATTTCCAAAAGAATAAAGAAGAAGTAAAAGAAAAAATTAAAAATTTTATTGATAAATTATAAAAGGAGTAAGAGATGAACAGATCGTCAATGAGAGAACTTGCTTTTAAGGCAATGTATGGAATGGAAATTCAAAAGGAATATACAAAAGAGCAATTAGAGTTATTTTTAGAGGATAATGAAATAACTGATGAGGTTGCTGTAGAGTACATAACTTCTGTTTATGAAGGAATAGAAAAAAATAAAGAAGAGATATTGGATTTAATTTCAAGGAATTTAAAAAGAGATTGGACTATTGATAGAATTTCAAAAGTTAATTTGGCTATTTTAAAAATTGCTATTTATGAAATTAAATTTAATGAATTACCATTTAAAGTTGTAATCAATGAAGCTGTTGAACTTGCAAAAAAATATGGAGATGAGGCTGCTCCTCTTTTTGTAAATGGTGTTCTTGCTAGTATAGTAAATTAAGATTTAAAAGATTATATTTGAAAAAGGCCTACTTTTTTGAATATAATTTTTTTGTATAATGGAAAGTTCTTCGAAATTTCTATTACATAAAAGTAACAATGCACATAAAGTTGCAGTGCAAATTTATGTGCATGAACAAAGACACGGACTTAAAAATGCTATAATCAGTGCAAATATTATAAATAGTCTGTTTTATGCGGAAAAGTCTATATGGAAAAAATAGCTATATAGATATACTGCTTTTTATAGAAATTTTATTTTATTAAATCCTAGTGCAGAAAGGTATGTAGTTATGAAAATTGAGCCAATATCAGTTTCAGATTTGAATAAATATATGAAAGATAAAGTAGCGAGTGATGAGTATTTAAAAAGTGTCTTTGTTAGAGGTGAAATATCTAATTTTAAGCATCATTATACTGGTCATATGTACTTTACTCTTAAAGATGAAAATTCATTAATAAAGTGTATTATGTTTAAATCATCAACACTTACATTAAATTTTGTTCCAAAGGATGGGATGAAGGTTAATGTTTTAGGAAGTGTAGCTGTTTTTGAAAGAGATGGTGTTTACCAGATTTATTGCAAAGCTATGCAACAAGATGGTGTGGGGGATTTGTATGCTAAGTTTAAAGAGTTAAAAGATAAATTAGAAAAAGAAGAACTTTTTGATGAGGAACATAAAAAAAGAATTCCAATGATGCCTAAAGTTATTGGTGTTCTAACTTCTAATACAGGAGCAGTTATTAAAGATATAATAAATGTTTCAACTAGAAGAAATCCTAATTGTTACATTAGATTGTATCCAGTGCCAGTTCAAGGACCTGGAGCTGCGGAGAAAATCGCAGATGCTATTAGAGTAATGAATGAGAAGAAATTAGCAGACGTTCTTATTGTTGCAAGAGGTGGTGGATCACTTGAAGATTTGTGGCCTTTTAATGAAGAGATTGTTGCAAGAGCAATATATGATTCGAAACTTCCTATAATTTCGGCAGTTGGACATGAAACAGATTTTACAATTGCGGACTTTGTGGCTGACTTGAGAGCTCCAACGCCTTCTGCTGCAGCTGAATTAGCTGTTACTGATATATTTGATTTAACAGATAGAATAGGTTTATATAAAAATAGATTACAAATTTTGCTTAGAAAAAAAGTTGAAATATTAAGAATTAGATATGAAAAATGTATGAAGTCTAGAGTTTTCACAGAGCCTTCATATATGTTACAAGATAAGTATTTAAGAATTGATTCTATGGTAAAAGATTTAGAAAAGATTATAACTTCAAAAATGAAGGATTATAAATTAAAAACGGTTGAAAAAATAACTAAGCTTGATGCAATGAGTCCACTTAAAACATTGGCTAGAGGTTATAGTGTTGTTGAAGAAGATGGAAAACTTATTAAATCTGTAAAAGATGTTAAAAAAGATGATATAGTAAATATTAGATTGAGTGATGGGAAAGTTGATGCTAAAATAGTGTAGAGTAAATTAGAAGGGGAAATATACAATGAAAGATAAAAAAGATTTTGAACAAATGTTAGATGATTTAGAGGAGATTGTACAATCTTTAGAAAAAGATGATTTAAAATTAGATGAGTCTATTGCTAAGTTTGAAGAAGGAATGAAGATTGCAAAAGAATGCAATAAGGAAATAGAGGAAGCTGAAAAGAAAATTACTATTTTAATTAATGAAAATGGAGAAATTAAAGAGGAAGATTTCAAAAGAGAAGATTAATAAAATATAGGAGAATAATGATGAGTGATTTTTTAGAAAATAAATTTTTAATTGTTCCATTTATAGTGTGGTGTTGTATACAGTTGTTTAAATTTATAACGGATTTTGTTATAAATAGAAAGCCAAATTTTAAAAGATTATTTGGTGCAGGTGGAATGCCAAGTTCTCATTCTGCAGTTGTTGCCACATTAACTACTTTAGTTGGAAAGGAATATGGATTGGGTAGTGCAATTTTTGCAGTTTCTTTTGTATTTTCTTTGATTGTTATGTATGATGCTGCTGGAGTTAGAAGAGCTGCTGGTAAACAAGCTACTTTATTAAATAAATTAGTTGAAAACTACCCAAACTCAAATGTAATTGTAACTGAAAAATTGGTTGAAGTATTAGGTCATACACCTTTTCAAGTTTTGGTTGGTGCAGTTATTGGAATATTAGTTGGAGCGTTATATGGTATTTTTTAATTGATACAAGATATGAATGAAAGGAATGTGAGAATATGAATGATATTGAAATTGCAAGAAGTGTAACACCTAGAAAGATTATAGATATTGCTAAGAAATTAGAGATTTCTGATGAATATATTGAACAATATGGAAAGTATAAGGCTAAGATTTTAAATAAGGTTATGAGTGAATTAAATGAAAGAAAGAATGCTAAATTAGTTTTAGTTACAGCAATTAATCCTACACCTTTAGGGGAAGGAAAAACAACTATATCTATAGGTTTAGCTGATGCATTAAATAAACTTGATAAAAAAGCTGTACTTGCACTTAGAGAGCCATCTTTAGGACCTGTTTTCGGAATAAAAGGTGGAGCTACAGGTGGAGGATATGCACAAGTTATTCCTATGGAAGATATTAATCTTCATTTCACAGGAGATATTCATGCTATTACTTCTGCGAATAATTTGTTATCTGCAATGATTGATAATCATTTGTATTTTGGTAATAAATTAAATATAAAGACTGTTACATGGAAAAGATGTGTTGACTTAAATGATAGAGCTTTAAGAAAAGTTAAAGTTGGTCTTTCTGAAGAAAAGAGAATGGTGCCAAGAGAAGATGGCTTTGATATAAGTGTTGCTTCAGAAATTATGGCGATTTTCTGTTTAGCAAAAGATTTAGATGATTTAAAAAGAAGACTTGGAAATATAATTATAGGATATAACTATGATGATGAACCTATTTTTGCTAGTGATTTAAAGGCTGAAGGTGCGATGACAGTTTTACTTAAAGATGCGTTTAATCCTAATTTAGTTCAAACTTTAGAAGGAAATCCTGCTATTATTCATGGTGGACCTTTTGCAAATATTGCACATGGATGCAATAGTGTTGTTGCAACTAAAATGGCAATGAAATTAGGAGATTATGTTGTTACAGAAGCTGGTTTTGGAGCTGATTTAGGAGCTGAGAAATTCTTTGATATAAAATGTAGAAAATCAGGATTAACACCAAATTGTGTTGTTTGTGTTGCTACTATTAAAGCTTTGAAATATCATGGCGGACAAGATGTTAAAGATGTTGCAAATGAAAATTTAGAGTGTTTAGATAATGGAATTGAAAATTTATTAAAGCATGTTGATAATATTAAAAATAAATTTAAATTGCCTGTTGTCGTAGCAATTAATAGATATAATCAAGATACAGAAAATGAAATTTCTTTATTACAACAAAGATTAAATGAGGCTGGAGTTAAGATGAGTTTAGCTGAGGTATGGGCTAAAGGTTCTGAAGGTGCAATTGATTTAGCAAATAAAGTTATTGAAGAAGCAGAAGAAAAAAATGATTTTGAATTTATGTATTCTTTAAATGAAACGATTGAGCAAAAAATCAGAGATGTTGCACAAAAAATATATGGAGCTCAAGATGTTGAGTTTTCTGATGAAGCAAAAGCTGAGATTGCAAGAATTGAAAAATTAGGCTATTCAAATTATCCAGTTTGTATTGCTAAAACTCAATATTCTTTTTCTGATGATGCTAAAAATTTGCAATGCAAAGAATCATTTAATATTCATGTTAGAGAGATTAATTTGAAAAATGGAGCTGAATTTATTGTAGCTATTACTGGAAAGATTTTTACAATGCCTGGTCTTCCTGAGTTTCCAGCGGCTGAAAAAATTGGCCTTGATGATTATGAAAATATTGTTGGATTATTTTAAAAATTATATAAAAAATAGGAATAAACAAATTTTCTTGAGTAATACTATATGTAGGAGATTATGGTATGAAAAAGAAAATTTGTTTTATTTTATTAATTATTATTTGTATAACAACTACCGCATTAACAGTATTGGCAACATCTAGGAGAGGTTCTAGTGGTAGTGAAGTTAGGAAAATACAAGAGAAACTTAAAAGATGGGGATATTATTCTGGCAGTGTTGATGGAATCTACGGAAGTGGAACTGAAAGTGCGGTTAAGAAATTCCAAAAAGCTAATGGATTGAAAGCTGATGGAATAGCTGGAAAAGCAACATTAAACGCTATGGGAATATCATCATCGAATTCTAGTTCGAGTTCTGGTGGAAACAATAGTAATGATTTGAATTTGCTTAGTAGGGTTGTATATTCAGAGGCAAGAGGAGAACCGTATGTTGGACAGGTTGCTGTTGCTGCAATTGTTTTAAATAGAGTTTCTCATTCGTCTTTTCCTAATTCGGTAGCTGGTGTTGTGTATCAGTCTGGTGCTTTTGATGCTGTTTCAGATGGGCAGATTAATTTGACGCCAGATTCGACTGCTAGAAAGGCAGCTCAGGATGCTATAAATGGTTGGGATCCAACGTATGGTTGTATTTATTATTTTAATCCAAGTACTGCTACTAGTAAGTGGATTTGGTCTAGACCTCAGGTGCTGACGATTGGGAAGCATATTTTTTGTCGATAAAAAATTTTTATATTATATTAAATTCGAAAAAACATATTAATTTTTTCACATCTTGCTGTCGCATTCTTCGTAATTTGAAAATAAAAATCTGAATTTTTATTTTCAATACGGGTAGAATGCTTCAATCGAGCTTCACTTCGTTTCGCTTGTTCCCTGCGCGATGGTTCAAAAATTAATATGTTTTTTTGAATTTTGCGCTACAATGAAATTGGCTGAATAATTGACAAAGGTTAGTGGTTTTTGATAATATTAGTATGATAAAAAATTAAAATTGTTTAGTGAGTTTTAAGATAGATTGGAGAGAAAATGAATGTTTATCCGAGTCTTTATTTAGACAGTGTAAAGAATATTAATCCTATGTTATTGAAGAAGAATAATATTAAAGGACTTATTTTAGATGTTGATAATACTCTTATTGATTATTATAGAAATTTGGTTGAGGGTGCTGAGAAGTGGTGCGAGGAGCTAAAGAATGAGGGGATTAAGTGTATTATTTTATCTAATAGTAATAAAAGAAGTAAGGTGGAAGAGGTTGCTGAGAAGTTAAATATTGATTATATTATGTTTGCTAAAAAGCCTTTGAAATCTGGATTTAAGCGTGCTCTTAGTAAATTAGAACTTAAACCTGAAGAGGTTGCGGTTGTTGGTGATCAACTATTTACGGACGTAATTGGTGCTAAAAGAATGAATATGTTTTCAATTTTGGTTAAACAAGTTGGTGAAAAAGATATATTTATTACTAAATTGAAAAGACCAATAGAGAATGCAATTATAAGAAAATATTTAGAGAAGGGTAAAAAATAAAATGTATTTTAATGATATACATATTTTAATATATTTAGTAGTTGGATTACTTGGTTGCGTTGTTGGACAGGTAATTGGTTTAGTAAATGAGAGATTAATAAATCATGAAAGAATAATTGAAAATGGATTTTTAAAGAGATTTAAAAAAGAGTTTATACCACATTATGGTTTGATGACAATTATGTTTATTTTATATGATATTGTTTTGTATGTGTGGGGAATAGATAGAGAGAATTGGTATGCTAATGTTAAATTAGTTAGTTATTTTATATTATTACCATTGTTAGTTTCAGCTTTTGTTATTGATTGGAAGAAACAAATAATTCCTAATAGATTGGTTTTAACAATTTTTGAAGCAGGGTTACTTGTAACTTTTTATGAGGGAATTGTTAGTCCAACCGGTATGTCTTTAGCTTTAAATAGGTTTGAAGGAATGTTTGCTGGTGCTGGAATTTTCTTATTAATAACGTTAATTGGTGGACTTATTGCTGGTAGAGAAGCAATGGGAATGGGCGATGTAAAATTAATGGGAGCTATGGGATTATTTTTCGGATTTAGAAGTATTATTTCTATTTCTGTTTTATCATTTTTAATTGGTGCTGTAGCTAGTATATTTTTATTATTTTCTAAAATTAAGAAAACTGATGAATACATACCATTTGGACCATTTATTGTTGTTTCTGCAATGCTTGCAATGGTTATTCCAGAAGAGGCTTTGTTTGGATGGTTATGGATTTTCTTTTCAGGACAATGGTTTATAAATTTGATTAAATAAAATAAATTCGGGGGAGGATACTATTATGAATATTAAAATTAAATGGCTAAGAGATATTTTAAAAACACAAAATTTACAAGGTATGATAGTATCAAATCCTGTTAATATTAAGTATTTAACAGGAATAGAAGCAGAAGGAGTTTTTCTAATTACTTTAAAGGAAAACTTTTTTATAACAGATAGTAGATATGTTGAAGCGGTTAATACTATTTTGACAATTGAAGATGAGATTTTGGTTCATGATAAGAAAAACTTAAGTAGAGAAGATTATGCTTCATTTTTTATGTTTTGTGAGAATGTAGGATTTGAAGAAAATTATGTTACTTATGCTCAATATAAGGATTTGCTTCAAAGATATAGAGTTAATTTAGTTGAGACTGAACATATAATTGAAGCTCAACGTGTTATTAAAGATGAAAAAGAAATTAAATATATTGAAAAAGCTTGTAATATTACTGATAAGTGTTTTGAATATTTACAATCATTTATTAAAATTGGAATGACTGAAAAAGAAATTGCTTTTGAAATAGAAAGATTTTATAAAACTAATGGAGCAGATGATGTTTCTTTTGCACCAATTGTTGCTTCTGGACATAATTCTTCAATGCCACATGCTGTGCCAGGTACAAGAAAGATAAAAGATGGAGACATTATATTAATTGATATGGGATGTAAATATCAAGGATATTGTTCAGATATGACAAGAATGCTTTTCGTTAATTATATGGAAGATGAGTTTAAAGAGCCTTATGAAATTTGCTTAAAAAATAATGAAATGTCAGAAAAAGAAATAAGAGATGGTAGAAACATGAAAGCTATTGCTCAAAATTCTAATAACGATTTGAAGCAAAATGGTTTCGTTCCATTACATTCGCTTGGTCATGGAGTGGGATTAGATATTCATGAAGAACCTTTCTTTGGAATTGTATATGATCAACCATTGAAAGAGAACATGGTTGTTACGGTTGAACCTGGAGTATATAAACCTGGACAGTTTGGAATTAGAATTGAAGATACTGTACTTGTTACTAAACTGGGCTGTCAAAAGTTAACTAGATCACCAAAAGAGCCTACAATTATTCGTGGATAATTGGTGATAAAAAATACAATAATATAGAAAAAATGTCGCAAACACTTGATTTTATGCATAAAGTATAGTAATATATTAAAAGACTTTAATAAGAAATATAATAAAAGATTATGTTTAAATATAAATAAGGAGGAATTAATAATGGCAGATGTATACATGGCAGGAGATTTAAGAAACGGAACTACATTTGAAATGGATGGTTCTGTATATAAAGTTGTTGAGTTTCAACACGTTAAACCAGGAAAAGGAGCTGCATTTGTTAGAACAAAATTGAAAAATGTAATCAATGGATCAGTTTTAGAAAAAACTTTCAATCCATCTGAAAAATTACAAGGTGCAGAAATTGAAAAAAGAGATATGCAATATCTTTACAATGATGAAGATTTATATTATTTCATGGATAATGAAACATATGAGCAAATACCTCTTAACAAAGAACAATTAGGTGATGCTTTAAAGTTTATTAAAGAAAATATGAATTGTAAAATACTTTCTTTCAAAGGTAAAGTATTTGCTGTTGAACCACCAATGTTTGTTGAGTTAGAAGTTACATATACTGAACCTGGATTTAGTGGAAATACAACAACAACTTCTGGAAAACCAGCTACACTTGAAAATGGATATGAAATATCAGTACCTTTATTTGTTAATATTGGTGATGTAATAAGAATCGATACTAGAACTGGTGAGTACATGGAAAGAATTTAGTCAAAAGGAGACTTAAATTAGTGTCAGATTTAGAAAAGCAATATCAAAAAATGATTGAGACTTTAGAAAATTCAATTAAAGATAAAGATGAATTAATGAAAGCAAAAGAGCAACTAGATGATATTGTATCCATTGTTGTTGATGATTGTAACGAGATAATGGATAGATATGATGAGAAAATTAAAAAGATTCAAGATAAAAATAGTGAATATGAAACTAGAATTACAATTTTAGAGGAAAAGCTAAGATATTTTGAAAAGATGGTTGAAAGCGAAGATTATGATTTCTTTATTACTTGTCCTTATTGTGGATTTGAATTTCAAACTGATTATGATGACGAAGTTGATGAAATCGAGTGTCCAGAGTGCGGTCAGATTTTTGATATAGAGTGGGACGATGATGATTCAGATGATTCGCCGAATGATACTTAAAAATAATTTAATGGATTGACGGCTTTGCCGTCTTTTTTTATTGTTAAATGAAGATGACATCCTGTCGTAGCTCCATTTGTTGGATTTCCGTTTGGAATCTTTATATGGATTTCCAATGACGTTATAAACATTTTTTGGACCAACATGTGCGACTATTGTATTGGAAGTTATATATTGACCTGTTGAATATAAATAATTTGGTGATATGTGGCAATATGATGCAGAGATAGTGCCATTTTCAATTGTTAACGTATATCCGCCAGCACCTTTAAAGCCCGTGAAAGTTACTTTACCTGGAAAACATGAATATATTGGTGTTCCTTCGGTTGCAGCTATGTCTATTCCTGAGTGGGATGAGGATGCACCAGATGTTGGAGAGGTTCTTTTTCCAAATGGTGAGGTTATGTTATGATTTCCTGGTAGTGGCCAATTAAATTGGTTAGAGGAGATAGGAACGTATTCTTGTTCTGAGTTATATGGGTATTTAATTATAAAGATTGATATGAAAATTAGTATTAATGTGATGAATGAAAAATATTTTAGAAATGAATTGAACATTGTATTTTTTTTAATGTAATATTAGATAAAATGATAATTTAATATGGAAATAAAAATTATGCAACCTGAATACCTGTGTCTATAATTTCTTTTATGAATGGAGTAGAGATATTTATATAATCTTCTGTTTTTATTGGATGAGGTTCTATTCTTGCATCTATATCCCATGTCATTCCCATTAGGATAGCCATGCAATCATAAATGTCATCAAAGTCGTCAGAAACAATTGCAATGTCTATGTCGCTATTTTCGTTTTCTGTTCCTTTAGCGTAAGAGCCAAATAATATAATTGCTGTAATATTATATTGCTTTTTAATTTCTTTTATGAATTGGTTAATACTATCTACAATATTTTTATTTATTGTTCTCTCAACCATTTTCGAACCTCCGTAATATTTTTTATTTGTTTGGACGTATATGAATCTGTGCATTTTTTATTAAAGCTTTTTTTATAATCATCATATCTTGCGCTTATGTTAAATGTGTTTATGATTTGTATTTTTTCTTGTATATGAGTTGGTATTTTTAAATGAGCTTTTTGAGAAAGTAATATTAAGTTATGTATTTTAGGTGCTATTGGGTTTTGGGGATTATTTCTTGCATATAACCCTTTTAATAATTTTTCAATTACTAAATGTCCAATAAATAAGCACCAAGTGTTTCTTTTATTAGTATATAATATTTTCATGGTTTTATAGTCATTATTCGAACTTTCAAACCAATATTGAATTAAATCGTTGTTATTTATATATGTTCCTCGCTTTCTATTGTATCATTAAAATAATTTTTTTACTATATTTTAGTAGTAATATTTTTGGAAAAATTATATTTTGTATATTATTGACAAAACATTTTTTTCTATTGATATTTAAAAGTACTTTTAGTATAATTTAAGGCGAACGTAAAAAAGGAGAAAAGTTTTATGAAAAGGATTGTTTGTAGTTTATTAATTATGTTTATTTTGTTTTCAGAGTTTACAGCTTGTTTGGGTGCAACAAATGAGGTTACATTATCAAATGATGTAGAGGTAAATGAGAAAAAATCTACAGAAGAAAATGTTGATAGCAAAAATTTAATTGAAAACGAAACAGAGATTGTTAGTAATGAAATTAAAGATGATGAGAAGATAGGAAATACTATTGATGGCAATAATGAAAAGAATAATGAAGATTCTTATAAGGCTGAAGAAAGTGAAGTGAATAGTAATGAGAATGCAAATGAAGTTGTTCAATCAATTCAAACTCAAAGTGTAGGTGAATTTGATAAGAGATTAGTTGAGATTGATGGCGTTTGGCGTATGGTGATAGATGATGAGATTGTTTATGATTATACAGGTATTGGTAAAAATGAAAATGGTATGTGGTATATGGAAAATGGAGAAATTTCATATAAATATATTGGAACATGGTTTGAAGGTGAAGAAGCTTATGCAATTAAAAACGGTTGTGTAATTGCAGTAATTTCAAAAGATTTTACGGGATTAATGTGGTTAGATGACTGGAGAATGATAATAAATGGAAAAATTGATTATAATTATACAGGTATAGGAACAAATAAAAATGGTACATGGTATTTAGAAGATGGAAAGATAACTTATAATTATAGTGGTACATACTATGATGGAAAGAAGACTTTTATAATAAAAAATAGTGGTGTAATTAAAGAAATTTCAGAAGATTTTACAGGATTAATGTGGTTAGATGACTGGAGAATGGTTATAAACGGAAAAGTTGATTATGAGTATACAGGTTTAGGAGAAAATAAAAATGGAATATGGTATTTGGAAAATGGAAAAATAACATATACATATACTGGAGAATATGAAGATGAAGATGGAACTGTTTATAAAATAGAGGAAAGTAGATTTGCGGGAGTAATTGGAAGACAAGGATATTTTGGAAAAATGAGTTTGGAACAACCAGTACAAGGAAGTAAATATATTTCAGATTCATTGATTGTTTCAGGTTGGGCATTATCTTCTGAATTAAATGATAAAATTTTAGTGTATATTGATGGAAAATATATTGGTGAAGCATCTAGAGAAAATAGGCAAGACATATTAGATGAATATAGTGAAGAGTTTGGAAATATGTACAATACAGAACTACCTGGATATGTATATGATTTAACTGGATATGGACTACCAGTAGGTTATCATATAATACGAATTGAAGATGTTACTGCAGATGGTAGTGTAGTAATTCAATCTAGAGAGATAGGATTTTCTATTACGGCTCTTTCTAAATCATATGGGATTGATGTTTCACATTATCAAGGAGAAATAGATTGGGAAGCAGTAAAAAATAGTGGTGTTACATTTGCAATATTAAAGATAGGCGAGTACTGGACTAATAGTAAAAGAATTGTATATGATCAATTTTTTGAGAAAAACTATCAAGCTTGTAAAAGATTAGGTATAGCAGTAGGTGGATATTTCTATTCTTATGCTTTCAATAGAGATGAAGGAAATGAAGAAGCGGATATTTGCTTATCAATAATTAAAAATAAAATATTTGAATTACCTATATTTATAGATGTGGAAGATAAAGCTATAAAGAATGCTGTTGCAAATGGTAAGACAGATGTAGCTAATGTTACGGATGCATCTTTAGCTTTTTGTGAAAAAATAGTGAGTGCTGGACATCAAGCAGGTGTTTATGCGAGCAGAGATTTTTTCTATAATTATTTTAATATTCCTTTAATTGAAAAGTATTGGATATGGGTTGCCCATTATACATCGGATCAAACTAATTATACAGGAAAATATAATTTTTGGCAGGCTACAAGTAAGGGAAGTGTTCCGGGAATTAACGGAAATGTTGATATAGATTGGTTTTATAAGAGATAAATAAAAAAATAGCAACTATGGTATAGTTGCTATTTTTTTTGGCAGGGGTAGAAGGATTCGAACCCTCACAGGCGGTTTTGGAGACCGATGTGCT